>QWCI01000189.1_pt1 | contig 25959 bp, 20 predicted proteins | sample 1972541 | NCBI WGS metagenome assembly QWCI01 (sample SAMN09866712, study PRJNA288562) | Human oral metagenome isolate term3_saliva, whole genome shotgun sequencing... | isolation source: mouth | host: Homo sapiens | place: USA: California | reverse complement strand
GATTTTCCCTTCTTCGTCTGTTCGGAACGCAAGGCGTGCTTCGGTGTGGATGGTGGTTTCTCCTACGGGAATGGCAATCGGCAAAAGATTGGTTTTCTGCCAATTGAGCATTTTGTCTAGTTCTCCGTCTGCTCGAGTTTTTCTTTGGAAAGTCCCAAGGTTTCAAGCATTTTCCAGTCCACGCGTTCGGGATTGATGGCTGTGGCATTCTTCTGCTGAGGAAGGTAATCTTCGAAACCGAGCTGAATGTCTTTTATCTTCTGCTGATTGTCGGGATTTTGCTTGTTTTGCAGCATTGTTTTGAGATTTACCACACCTTGTTCCACATTGTTAGCAAGCACCTTGTACAAGCCAAAACGTTTGGGCTCGTTGAACTGTTTGAGAAAGTTCTCCATGAAGTTCTTCAAGAGTCCATCTCTACTATTGAATTTGAGGAAGTCGCTTTGGTTGGCTTCTTCGGCAGGAGCTATCTTGAGTTTCCCCTTTTCATTGATGTTTGAAACTACGGAAAGTTTACCTACTTCTTGTTTGTTCTTCACATCTGCACGGTCTTCTAAGACCAATACATAATTGTCATTGCTTGTAGTGTCCATAATTATATTCAACAGAAATGTAATATCAGTAGCAAATATAGAGCCTCTATTTGATAGAGTAAAAAGACACAGATGTAAGAGGATATACAGGAAAAAAGTTTTAGAGAACTTCGCAAACTTGTAAAATAGGAATTTGGTAGCTTCTGTTTTTTATCTACCTTTGCAAAGTAGATTGTGGTTAATCTGCTAAGTTCTACTTACTTTGTATAGTCATGGACAATCATAGAGTATAAAGGTAGAATAAATGTGGATGCACCACCTGATTTTATTGCATTAATTTCGCCTTATTTTATCCCTCTATCCTTATGTATTCAAACAGGTTCGCTCTTATATTTTTTGCAATTTTCATTACTGCTGTTTCATACGCGCAAAAGTCCACTGTTACGCTGCAAGGCGGTGTCCAAGATGTCTTCTTGAAGCGCGGTCTCTTTGATTGCCGTGTCGCCCTCTTCAACTCGGACAATATTGAGGTGAAAAGCGATATTAAGGTCTATGAGATAGGTGAAGATAGCATGCACGTCTCCACCATCTATTCCATCAATACTCCCAACGTGGCTGGCAACTACCTGATTCGCGTCCAAAAACAGGGTTATGCAGATGGATGGGCACAGGTCGCCATTCCGCAGGACAATCAGAAGGCGACGATAGCTGTGCCTATGATTTCATTGCGCAAATTGATGCACGAAAAGGAATTAGGCGAGGCGGTGGTGCAGGCCACACGCATCAAGGTGAAGATGCGCAACGACACCTTGGTCTACGATGCAGCTGCGTTCAACCTTCCTTCGGGTTCAAAACTCTCTCACTTGATAGAGCAACTTCCAGGAGCCACGATGAATGCAGCAGGCGAAATATTCATCAATGGGCGAAAGATTGATGAACTTACCCTCAACTCGCGTTCCTTCTTTCGTGGGAACGAAGCCGTGTTGCTGGAAAACTTGCCCTACTACACTGTGAAAGAGTTGAAAGTCTTCGAGCGCCAACACTTAGAGATGGTGATGCGTGGGCAGAAAGACGACAGTCCCGAGTATGTGATGGACGTGAACCTGAAGAATGAATATTCATTGGGAGCGATGGTCAATGCAGAAGCGGCGGGCGGTACGCACGAAAGGTATCTTACTCGTATCTTCGGGTTGCTCTTGACGCCTACCTCGACTGTGGGAGCTTTTGCCAACTTCAATAATACCAACGACATCAGTCGTGCAATAGCGAGAGGATGGAACCAAGGGGAAGGATTTATAATGGGCAATCAAAACAAGCCCTCCACGCGCAAAGCCGCAGGACTGACTTTCGAGTACCAATCGACGAAAAAGGCAATGATGGGCTATCCAGCCTTGATGGAGTCTGCACAATTGTCATTCGATCACTATCAGAACTTGGACGCCTCGGGACGCTACAAAGAGAGCTTCCTGCCTTCGGGGAGTACTTTCGAGCGTATGCAGCGTAACCTGCAAACAACCATCAAAGCCGCGCAGCTCATCAATAAGTTCAATTACTTGCCTTGGTCTCTTAGCCACTATTTGAGCGTAGGATACAAGGAAGACGAGGAGGCGTGGGACAAAGCTACGCAGCAGTGGAATGCACAGCAAACAATGGCGAGCCAACAAATCGATGCTTTGGGCAAAATAAAGCATTATAGTATGCTGTCTGTGCTGGGTTTTTCTATACCCCATCTTCGCCAACTGAGTGTCGGTTTCAACAGCTTATGGGAGCGTTCTGATCGAGATTATTTCCACCGCCAAACTACGGCTTTGGCCAATCAGTCCAATGATTATCGCCACGAGTACACCGATGCTCGCACTACGGAGTATCGCGTAGAACCTTCACTGTCCTTTTACCAGAAGTTATCCTCGCAATGGTCGCTACATTTCAAAGAGCAATACAAACTGAGCGGCAAGCGTAGTGATGACCAATACTTCCTGTTGAGCGATTTGAAAGGCTGGGGCTTGGAAGATAGCGTGCAGGTCAATCTCTTGCCCTCCAATCGCGAGAGGCTTTGGCAGACCTACGACAAGACGAATAGTACAGCGTCGCGCAGCCAACGTCACGAAAACGAATTTTTAGTTTCCTTAAAACGGAGCAAGAGTGAGCAATTCCCCTTCGACCTCACCTTGACTTTGCCACTTTACTCCCAGCGCGAACGCTTGGACTATCATCGTGCGGCGATGGACACGCTTGCCCATTACACGATGGTTGCACTTCATCCCTCTTTTTATCTCAGGCACGAACAGTGGTCGCTTCGTCTCGGATTTACTTCATCCACTCCTGGGTTGATGAATATGATTCCCTACCGCGATGCCCGCAACAGCTTGGAGATTATCGAGGGTAATCCTCTCTTGAAAACCAATCAGCGTTGGAATGCCAGTCTTTCGTATCAGCCCAAATGGCAAAGCCATAGAGTCGGTATGACTTCTGGGCGGGCGGAAACCTCGTTCGTTTATCACCTCCGCTCCGTGGCGCAAGGATTTACCTACCAGGCACAAACTGGAGCAACGACCTATCGACCAGAAAACGTACGTGGTAATTGGGCATGGCAGTCGTCCTATCACACCACAATCTCTCTGCATCAAAATCAGCAGTGGTGGGTGGATAGCCATACCGCGGCCGACGTTTGGCACTCGGTGGATTATGCCGCCCTTGATGGAATGGCGGATGCTGCGCTCAACAAGGTCGAAACCGTCAATCTCAACGAGTCACTCAAATTCAGCTACAAAGATCGTCATACCAAGGTCGACTTGTTGGGAGGACTGCTTTGGCGCCGCACTTGGGGGCATCGCCCCACGCAAACCTCTCTCTCGGCCTTCGATTTTCGCTATGGTTTCAACTTTCAGCAAACCATCCCACAGTGGAAAACGACGCTGAATGTCGAAACGACGGTGTTGAGTCGCCGTGGATATGGGAGCAGTGCTTTCAACAAGAGCGAGTGTGTGGTCAATGCCTCCCTCACCCAATCGCTGTGGCGCGATAAGTGGGAACTGACTTTAGAGGGACGCGACCTTTTCCACCAGCTTTCCAATACCACCTACGAGGTCAATGCACAGGGGCGCACCGAAACGTGGTATCGTGTCATCCCCAATTACCTCATGCTCCACCTCGTCTATAAGTTCAGCCTAAATCCCAAACGATAGGTTCGTTGCTTACTGATTTAAACAAGTTGTATATTTTCAGATACGATTCTCATCGAAATAAGTAGAACGTCTTTATACATAAATAAGCTGCTCGAATGATTTTGGGGGGATAAGTGGCTATATATACCTTCGTTTGAAGTGGTTCTGAATAAATGTAGACTCATTTTCTATTATTGCTGTCCGGTAAACTTCAAAACGGCAGAAAAATCCATCCCGAATCCCTTTAGAATAGGACTTCGGGCTTTCTTTTTCAAAAAGCAAGCCCCCTAATCAAATAATGATGGTTCCTACAGGGTAATGTCCGATCTTTGTTCCACTGTAAGCTTCATTGTTCTTGATTTGTTTTTTGAATTCACCGCAAATATAAGAACTTGGGAGCTTACACACGTTTTGGGGACAGTATCTTGTTCTTCCGGCAAAAGGTCATAGCATACTTCGTAAATGGCTCAAGCCCAAAACCAAAAACCCCTTGTCCTACAAAGAGGAGAAGGGGCTTTTTCCGTTAGAATGCGGGGGAGACTGCGATCACGATCAGCTTTCGAGCAATGATACGCCGGTGGGAAACGTAAGCAGAGGAACTTCTACTCAACGTAGAGAACAAGTCCCTTAAGATACTCACCTTCGGGATGATAGATGTTGATCGGGTGGTCGGCAGGCTGATGCAATTGATGCAGGATGCGGACATGTCGGCCACTTTGCGCGGCAGCGGTGAAGACAGCCAAGCGGAATTGGTCTTTATTGACCGCCTGCGAGCAAGAGAACGTGAAGACGATGCCGCCGGGCTTGATCTTTCGGAACGCAATGGCATTGAGTCGCGTGTAACCTTTGATCGCGTTGCGCAATGCGTCCTTGTGCTTTGCAAAAGCGGGCGGATCCAGCACGATCAAATCGTAGTTGCTGCCGGCACGATCGAGGAATTTGAAAGCATCTTCGGCATAAGCTTCGTGACGCCGGTCGTTCGGGAAGTTCAACTCGATATTGGCTTCCGTGAGACGGATGGCTTGTTCACTGGCGTCCACACTGTGCACACATTTTGCGCCGCCTCTCATGGCATAAACCGAGAAACCGCCGGTATAACAGAACATGTTCAAGACGGAACGGCCGTTGCTGTACTCCTCTAAGAGGCTTCTGTTGTCGCGTTGATCAACGAAGAAACCGGTTTTCTGTCCTTTCAGCCAGTCAATGTGGAACTTTAATCCGTTTTCGACTGCAATATTTTCCTCCGTATTGCCGCGCAGAAAACCATTCTCTTGCCCTAAATCGGCTTTGTAGGGGAGGGTGGTCTCACTTTTGTAGTAAACCTGACGAACACTGCCTGCTGTGGCTTCCAACAACGCGTCGGCAATCGCTTCTCTATCGCAGTGCATGCCGACAGAGTGGGCTTGCATCACGGCAGTGTCACCGAAAATGTCGATAATCAAGCCAGGAAGTCGATCGCCCTCGCCGTGTACGAGGCGATAGATGCCGTTTGTATCGGGATTGATGTTGAGTTGCAGGGCTTTTCGCATACGATAGGCTTCGCGCAAGCGTGTTACCCAAAAATGATGGTCGATTGGCTCATCACGGAAGGTAAGAACGCGCACGGCGATGGAACCGATTTGGTAATGGCCGCGGGCGATGAAAATCCCGTCGCTGTCTACGATGTCAACCACCTCTCCTTCTTGAGGAAGTGGTTCGCGATTCAACGTGCCGCGCAGGGCACCGGAGAAAATCCAGGGATGGAATCGTTTGAGGCTTTCAGATTTTCCGCGGCGAAGTTGGAGTGTGGTCATTGATCTGTGGACTTTGTGGTGGGAATTTCGGGAGCTACGAGTTGGAAGTTGCCCGTTTGCTGCAATTCTTGCATACGATGATAGAGTTTCAAGCAGGCATCGGCATCAGTTGCGGCGTAGATTCGTTGTTTTTCGTCAAGCGCATCGGCCTCCCAATTGGAGAGTTGCGCATTTTTTGAGATGCGAAGACGGAAGAAGTTGGCAAAGAGTTTCGCCAGACTCATGTCGCGAATGCCCATCTGCGCAGCCATCTGTTGCAAGTCGACGAAATTTTTGGGTTTCAACGAGGGACGGCGCTTGGAAAGCTGCTGCACATCGTCTTTGAGTGAGAGCCCAATCTTTTTTATTTCGGGATTTTCGAGCAAATGCGCCAAAGCATTCGGCAACCCCATGTAGTTGAGACGGAAAAGGAAACACAAATCAGCCGTTGCCACTTGCAAAAGCGCGACTTTGTGCTGCTGTCCTTTGCGAAAAGAGGGGCGGGTTTCGGTGTCGATGCCTAATTCTGTCTTGCGGCTGAGGTATTGCACAGCACGCTCCGCTTCTTGTTCGCTTTGGACGACAACGATTCGCCCTTCGAAGGTATAGCGGGCGAGGGTTGGTATGAGTTTTTTGTCCGTTTGGACGAAAAGTTCTTGCATAAATTGTGAGGAAAAAAATGACCGGGAGCCTATCTGAAGGAAAAGTTCCCCACTGTTCAGAGTTCGTCCACTTGTCCGGAGGCCACCAGCTCATGAAGTGCGCGCAAAGCGCCAAGCAACTGCTGTCCCCAGTGCATTTTGAATTCTTCTATGCACTCAAATAAAGCCACCTCCATGGCTTCTTCTATCTCGTTGCGGAAGGCTTCGACCATATTGCGCAAGGCTTGGTAAATATCAGCCAAGGATTCGCTGACAGTGCAGACGACCGGCGCATCCGAGTAGCGAAACTGCTCAACAAAGACATCAAGATAATCATCTGCGTCGCGCATAATGCTAGCTATCAGAGTACGCACGTATTCGTAGTCGCTTTCTGTGACAACAGCCTCCACAAATCCAACCCCTTCTTCCAACTCGTCGATGAAAGATGCCTTGAGATAGACCATAGGCAAGAGACGTTGCATAATTGTGGTGAACTCTGCTCGCTCACTTCCCGCACATTGTTCCACTTGTTTGCAGAATTCTGTGGCGACAGTGACGAAATCTAAAATATCGCGGCGATAAATGTTGTTCATATCCTGATGTTTTACGTGTTGGGGCTGCAAAGTTACGGCTTTCTGCGTGTTCTTCAGCAAAAAGTTGAGGCGTTTCACAGCGGAGTAGCCCTAATTTCTCACTCCCTCCACCGGTGTTTTACAATCCGAACTTGCGATCGGGGCATTCGTAGAAGTAATAAAACCAATACGTGCCATAAAAGTCTTCCGCCATGAGGTTGCGCTCCGCCTTCGCGGCATTTTTTACGTCGCGGGGGTACTGTTTTCGAATACTATCGCGGCGATTGACGAAATCTCTGTAGTTGGCTTCCGTCGCCTCGTCCGTATAATCAAGAATGGGGTGCGTTGTCAAACGAACATAGAGCACAAGTGCCTGCCGAAGCGCCACCGGAATCTTTTCCACTCGCTGCTCCGAGAGATAAACGTTGGGGATGGTTCCGGCAAATCGGTCGAGATTGCCATCGAGTAGGGCAGTCATGGCCGGAGGAACAGAGAATGTGGAATCCCCTTCGCGCAAATAGGAGTAACCTCCGTTGCCAATGGGCGTATTCACGAGGCGTTCTGCAACAATACGGTCACTAAACGGATGATAGGCCCCGGGCAGCGCAAAAAACTGGCCGGCCATGCGATCGATAGTGCCCAAAGCGCGCAAACGCAACATCTGCAATCGGGGAGAATCAGGCACATAGCGACGCCCCACCTCCAATGCTTCATCCTCTTTATGTAGCGCAATGAGACGTGCCGTGCGCAACTCTAAAATAGTTTGCTCGTCGGCAACCGGAATCAAGCCAACAACAACAAACAACAAGGTTAGATAGAGCACTTGTCGCGTAAGTGATCCGCAACGCTTGAAGAGTTGCCATCGTTTGTTGCAGAAAATCAGCAAGGGCAAGAAGATGAAAAGCGCGAGGAGACCAAAGAAATGTGGAAAGCCGAGGAGAAATCGGGCTGTGAAGGCCGGCATCAGCGCATAGGTGCCGGCCATGAGGCGTTCTGAGAGCAGTACGCCGAAATAGGTGTAAACAAATGCACCGAAGAGTGCGTATTGCAAAATACGCACTCTTCGGATCGGTTTGTGATCGTCTGTCATTTATTTTTTCGCAAGACAATTGCCGTACGAGCCGGGATGTAGAGTTGCAGCCAACCCTTACCATCGCTCTCAAGTACGGGATCGTAGTTCGTAAAGTGAGTGAGCGAATCGTCATTAAGCGCTTGACCACCAAATTCTTCTGCGTCGGTATTGAGTACTACGCTATAAGCACCTTCTTTGACCATGAAACCATAGTCAACATAGGACGTGGTGGGCGAGAAATTGAAGACAAAGAGCAAATCCCCACGCTGGTATGCCAAAATTTGGTCGCCATCGTTGTGCCAAATCTCAACAACGGGCAGTTTTTGGAACTGTTTCTCGCTTTTCAGCACCTTGAGCATCGCTTTGTCGAAGTCTCCGAGCAGATGATAGCAGAGTTCTTTGTCATCAACGAGGTGCCACTGGCGGCACGCGTACTTATGGCTCCAACCGTTGCCCTCTCTTGGGAAATCAACCCACTCGGGATGGCCGTATTCGTTGCCCATAAAGTTGAGATATCCGCCGTTAATGGTAGAAGCCGTGACCAAACGAATCATTTTGTGCAAAGCAATACCGCGAATGGAGCGCTCGTTCTCGTCGCCCTTGCGGAAATGCCAATACATATCGGCATCAATGAGACGGAAGATGATTGTTTTGTCGCCAACCAGCGCTTGGTCGTGACTTTCCGTGTAAGAAATGTTACTTTCGTCGGCACGGCGATTCGTCAGTTCCCAGAAGATAGATGAGGGCTTCCAATCTTCGTCTTTTAACTCCTTGATTGTCTTGATCCAGTAGTCGGGAATGTTCATCGCCATGCGATAGTCGAAGCCATAGCCTCCGTCTTTGAACGGTGCGGCGAGACCGGGCATGCCGCTCACCTCTTCTGCAATCGTAATCGCGTGAGGGTTGAATTGATGAATCACCTCATTGGCCAGCGTCAAATAGCAGATAGCATTGTCATCTTGGTGGCCGTTGAAGTAATCGGCATAACCATTGAATGTTTCACCAAGACCGTGGCTATAATAGAGCATAGAAGTGACTCCATCGAAGCGGAATCCGTCGAAGTGGAACTCTTCTAACCAGTAACGGCAGTTGGAAAGGAGAAAATGAATGACTTCATTTTTTCCGTAGTCAAAGCAAAGAGAATCCCATGCGGGATGTTCGCGTCGATCGCCGGGGTAGAAATACTGTTGTGGGTCGCCGGCGAAATTGCCTAAGCCCTCAACTTCGTTCTTCACGGCGTGACTTTGCACCAAATCCATGATAACGGCCACCCCTTGTTCGTGGGCAGCATCGATCAACTGCTTCAATTCTTCGGGAGTGCCGAAGCGTGAAGAGGGAGCAAAGAAACTTGAAACGTGATAGCCGAAAGAACCATAATAAGGATGTTCTTGAATGGCCATAATTTGGATACAGTTGTATCCATCTGCCACGATACGCGGCAACACATTCTCGCGGAACTCATTGTAAGTCCCTACCTTTTCCGCATCTTGCGCCATTCCGATATGGCATTCGTAGATGAGTAGGGGAGAGCGTTGGGGCTTAAAGTTTTCTTTCTTGAAGTGATAAGGCTTGGCAGGGTCCCAAACTTGAGCAGAAAATATCTTCGTTGCTTCGTCTTGTACCACGCGATTGGCATAAGACGGGATCCGCTCGCCGAAACCTCCATCCCAATACACATGGAGTTTGTACAACTGCCCATGTTTTAGCCCTTTGGCAGGCAAAGTCAGTTCCCAATTACCGGAATCTTCGATACGTTGCAATTCATAGTCGGGGTGTTCCTGCCAGTCGTTGCAGTCTCCGACCAAGAAGATGCGGGTGGCGTTGGGCGCCCATTCTCTGAAGATCCAATTCTTTCGTGTACGATGCAGTCCGAAATAGTGATGTCCCAAGGCAAAATCTGAGATCGTTTGTTTACCCTGCGTGAGTTCTTCGATTTTGCGCAAAGCCTGCTCGTGACGCCCGCGAATGGCCTCTGTGTAAGGGGCGAGCCATTCGTCGTTCTTGACAAGTTTGAGCAGCTTACGTGAACTCGCCGTTTTGCGCGAGGCAGCGCCGGCGGTCTTTGTTGCTTTTTTCTGCTGTGAGACCTTCATAATCAACTGCATGAATGTTTATTTGCGCGCAACGAGTGCAACAGCACTCGTCACAAACGCTATGGTATTTAAGATATTATCGGTTGTTGGCCTGCCGGCGGCCGTTGGTGTAGACTCCTTCGGCCGTTTTGTTGCCGTTGCGGTCGTACTCTACAAACGCACCATCGCGTTCGCCGTTGACAAACGAACCTTCGTAGCGCGAACCATCGGACAAGATTTCGATGCCGAAACCATGCTTTTGCCCATCGCGGAACTGGCCTTTGTATTTATCTCCTTGAGCGGAAATGAGCGTGCCTTCGCCGTCCATCTTACCGTTCTTCCAAGTTCCGTCATAGCTGTCGCCGGTCTTCGTTTTGTAGATCCCGCGGCCGTGGGGTTTGTCGGCTTTCCACGTACCGACGTACGAAGCTGTACCTTTCCAGACATAAGTACCTTGACCGCTCTGTTCGCCGGCGAGGAAATGGCCGGTATACTTGTCGCCGTTGGCAAAAGTCGTCACACCTTCGCCGGTGCGTTCGCCGTTTTGGTACTGTCCCTCGTAGATATCGCCGTTACGGAAGGTGTAAATGCCCTTTCCGTTCTGATTGTCGTCTTTCCACTCGCCTTTGTAGACGTCGCCGTCGGCATAGTGGTAAGTGCCAAATCCATTGCGAAGATTGTTGAACCAATAGCCTTCATATTTCGTGCCATCGTTCCAATCGAAGGTACCTTTACCTTGCTTTTTGTCGTTGACCCACTGACCGTTGTAGAAAGCACCACTCACAAAACGATAGACTCCGTTGCCATTTCGCTTGTCGTCTTTCCATTCTCCGTCGTAGACGTCGCCGTTATAATAGTACATCTTGCCACGACCTTGCTTTTTGTCTTGATACCAAAGCCCTTCGTAGCGGTTATTGTTGATGTAGTAGAAAGTTCCTTTACCGTGCTGCTGATCATTAAACCAGTCGCCTTCATATTTTTCGCCGTCGGCAAAAGAATAAGTGCCATACCCCTGACGCTTACCTTTTTTATATTCACCTTCGTATCTATCGTTGTTGGGATACACCGTTACCCCTTTGCCATTCGGCTTATTGCCGAGCATTTCGCCGGTGAAAACCGCACCATCCTTGAAGGTATAGGAACCGATGACGATTCTTTGGGCATCGACAACAATAAATGAGAGGAAGAATAATATAAGGAGAGAGAAGTTACGTATCATAGATAGTGAGCTTGAGCTGTTGGAGGGCAAAAACGCCCTCGTATATGCGCAAAGATATTGCAGTTTATTGAAACGGCCAAGGAGATGGCACGTTTTTTTAGCGTTTTGCGCAGAGGAATTCTTCCGCTCTGCGCAGATCTTCGGGCGTATCAATCCCGATGGTTTCATGTACCGTGACAGCAACGCGAATTTTCAATCCGGCTTCGAGCCAACGGAGCTGTTCTAAACTCTCCGCCTGCTCAAGTGGGCTTTGTGACAAGGCCGCAATCTGTTCGAGAGCAGTGGCGCGATAGGCATAAAGTCCGATGTGCTTGTAAAACACATGCTCCGTCATCCATTTTTCTTCAGGAATCCCACGGAGATAGGGGATCACTGAGCGCGAAAAGTAAAGCGCTTGCTGCTGTTGTCCGACCACGACTTTCGGAGAGTTGGGATTCTTCAAGGCTGCAAGTCCCATGTCGGGCGTAAAAGGCTTGACAAGTGTGGCTATTTGCGTACTTTCGTCCTCGAAACACTGACAAAGTGCACGCAGTTGTTCGGGGTGTACAAAAGGTTCATCCCCTTGAATGTTGACTACCACGTCGGGACGCAGTGCCGTCTTCTGCACAGCTTCGCGGCAACGATCGGTTCCGCTCTTGTGTGCCGAAGAAGTCATCACCACTTTGCCGCCAAATCGTTCGACAGTCTCGGCGATGCGTTCATCGTCGGTGGCCACCCACACTTCTTCAAAGACCTCTTGTGCTCGTTCATAGACGTGTTGCACAATTTCCTTGCCTCCCAAAAGCGCTAACGGCTTGCCGGGGAAGCGAGTAGAGGCGTATCTGGCCGGGATGATGGCTTGTATTTTCATTTTCAAGTGGAGTTTTTGAGAAAAGCAGGGATGTTTTGTGCGAAAGTTGTGGACTTTTTCTACAAAAACACGTTGTTTTCTTGTGCAGAATTGGCGCTTTGCTCCTCGTCGTTGCCAGCATTTCCGGATGCGGCGGGAGCATTGCGCGGACGTCCCATTTTGAAAGGTTCAAACTGGTTGTATCCCAGTGTTTTGTCCTTATAGACACTGCGCATAAAGAGTGCCCAAATCGGCAATGCCGTTGAAGCGCCCTGTCCCTCGGCAGTGGAAGTGAAATGAATGTCGCGATCCTCACCGCCCACCCAGCAGGCCGTGACCAAGGAGGGAACATAGCCGATAAACCAACCGTCGGCATTGTTGTTGGTGGTACCGGTTTTACCGGCGATGGGGCCATTCAGTCCATATTGGAAGCGCAATCGACGCGCTGTGCCGTGATCGACAACGGCGCGCATCATATTGATCATTTGGTAGCTGCTTCGCTCAGAAATCACCTCGTTCATGCGCGGTGTGAACTGTGCAATCACATTTCCTTCGCTGTCTTCGATACGACTGACGAGGGTAGGGGCGCAGCGGATGCCTTGATTGACGAAGGCGGTGTAGGCCGAGGCCATTTCTCCCACGGTGACCTCGCATGGGCCGAGGCAGAGTGACATGGAGGGGTGAATGTCGGGATTGGCAACGCCAAAGTTTTGCACCAAGCGCTTCAGTCGGCTACCGCTGGGGTCTACTTGACTCATGAGGTTGGCCGTGGCCCAGTTGCTCGACTGCGAAAGTCCCCAAATGAGGGGTACCATCTGCCCGGCTCTTGCGCTGTTGGCATTGCGCGGTGTCCAAAAAGATCCGCCCACGCGATAGGTACGCTGTGCATTCAACACGAGCGATTCGGGTGTGTAGCCGTCTTCAAGCGCCATGACGTAGACAAAGGGTTTCATTGTAGAACCGATTTGTCGTCGACCGGTCATGGCCATATCATATTGGAAATGGGCATAATTGAGACCGCCCACATAGGCTTTGACAAACCCGTTGCTCGGATCGATAGACACGAGCCCAGAACGCAAAAACGCTTTATAATAGCGAATCGAATCGAGGGGCGTCATCACAGTGTCCACATCGCCGTGGTAAGTGTAGACCGACATCGGCGTGAGGGTGCAGAACGCATCGTGAATTTCTTGTTCGCTCGCACCGGCGGCTTTCATCGTTTGGTAGCGTTCGCTCTGGCGCATGGCACGATCGAAAATGCGCTTGATTTGTTTAGACGAGAGACTGGTGTTGAACGGGAAATTCTCGCTATTCTTCCGGCGATCGAACTCGGGTTGGAGCTTCAAAGCGACGTGATTGAACACAGCTTTCTCAGCATACTCCTGCATACGCGAATCGATAGTGGTGTAAACCTTCAGGCCGTCGGTATAAATATCGTAGTTGGAGCCATCTCTTTTCTTGTTCTTTTTGCACCAACCGTAAAGGGGGTTGTTGATCCAAGCGAGGGAGTCGGCATAGTACTGACCGTACTGCCATTCGCGGTAATTGGCGCGCTTGGGTTTATCTGCCATGAGCACTTGGCGGAGATACTCGCGAAGGTAGGTGGCTTCTCCCTCTTTGTGATCGATGGGGTGGAAGTTCAATTCCAAGGGGCTTGCACTCAAGGTACGGCAATCTTGGGCCGACAAGAAGCCGGCCTTGACCATTTGCGACAATACCACGTTGCGACGCTGACGGCATCGCTCAGCATCGCGCACAGGATTGAACAAAGAGGGATTCTTACACATCCCGATCAATGTTGCGGCCTCGGTGATGGTCAGCTCACTGGGCGTTTTCCCAAAATAGACATTGGCAGCCGTCTTAATTCCCACGGCATTGTGCAGAAAATCGAAGTAGTTGAGATACAACGTCATGATCTCATCCTTCGTATAGTAGCGTTCAATCTCAACTGCGATGACCCATTCGATGGGCTTTTGCAATAAGCGCTGGAGTGTATTGGAGGCTTTACCGGAATATAACTGTTTGGCCAACTGCTGCGTGATGGTCGAACCACCGCCCGCATTCTGTTGGCCCATAATGCCGCGTTTCACAATGGCACGTCCCAACGCTTTGGCGTCGATGCCGCTGTGGCTGTAAAAACGCTCGTCTTCTGTGGCCACAAGCGCCTTGAAGAGGTAAGGCGATATACTGTCGGTGGCTACAAATATACGATTTTCGCTGGTCGACCATGTACCCAACAATTTACCGTCGGCAGTAAGTGCCTGCGACGCGAACTTATTGATCGGGTTCTGAATACGTTCAAGATCGGGCATGTAGCCAATCCAACCGCGCTCCACGGCAGCGACGAAGAGCACTACGGACAGCACAAGACCGACCAGAATAGACCATAAAATATAGACGAACTTTCTACGCATGCAAATTCTATGAAAAGAAAAAGCTTTGGTAAAGCACGAAGAAAAAGAAGAAAGGCGTGCCTGCGTTGGCGATGAGGAAATCCAAACGGACTTTCGCTGTGTGTGAGAAACCGGTTTCCCTCGATTTCTTCGCAGGCACGCCCCTCTATATAAGTAACTTTAGATCAAGTATTGACTGCTGATGCTTTCATTGTCGAGCACGCGGCGGATCGTTTCGGCAAAAAGGGCGTCAACGCTCAGTTGTTTTACCTTTTTGCTCGTGCCGGCGTAGGGAATAGAGTCTGTGAAGACCATTTCTTCGAGCTGACTATTCTCCACACGCTCGTCGGCGGGACCGGACATTATGCAGTGTGAAGCGAAAGCACGCACGGAGTTGGCGCCCTTCGACTTGATGAGATCTGCAGCTTTGGTGATCGTACCGGCTGTGTCGACCATATCGTCAACGAGTACAACGTCCATGCCTTCCACATCGCCGATGACATCCATCGAATCCACTTCATTGGCGCGTTTGCGCGTCTTATTGCAGATCACCATGGGGCAGTCGAGGTATTTCGCATAAGTGCTTGCGCGCTTCGAGCCACCGACGTCGGGCGTTGCGATGCAAATATTCTTCAGGTTGAGACTCTTCACGTAGGGGAGGAGAATTGTCGACGCAAAGAGGTGGTCTACAGGTACTTCAAAGAAACCTTGTTCTTGATCGGCGTGAAGATCCATCGTGATCAAGCGGTCGATTCCGGCCACGCTCAGCATGTTGGCCACCAACTTGGCACCGATAGAGACACGAGGCTTACTTTTGCGATCTTGTCGTGCCCAACCGTAATAGGGTACCACAGCGTTGACGGTGCGTGCCGAAGCTCTTTTGGCTGCGTCCACCATCAGCAAAAGCTCCATCAGATTGTCGGTCGTGGGGAACGTGCTTTGCACCAAAAAGACGTCGCATCCTCGAATAGACTCCTCATAGCAAACCTCAAACTCGCCGTCCGAGAAATAAGTGATGCTCACATCTCCGAGCTGGCAGCTCAGGTTGTCGCAGATTTTTTCGGCCAAATAACGAGTCTTTGTGCCCGAGAATACTTTGAAGTTACTGTTCATTGTATGGAAAGAGTTGATTTGTGGGAAGTTTCTCTCGCGTTGGGTAATATAATAAGCTCCGGCTCACCTCATATTATTCGGCAAGTCGGCGCAATTTTCTGAAGTGGGTGATCATTTCTTTGTAATCGCGGTTGGTATGGATGTTGAAACGATTCCAAAGATCGCCCAAAATCACAGCCCCTCCGAAGCCTAAACTTTTGACCAGCGGCATGTTGTCGATGTCTACGTTTCCAAATGCCATGACTTTCCGACCGATGAGTTTGCTATCGGCCATTTCGTTCAATTTCTGCACGCTGAATTGCTCACCGAATCCGTCTTCGCGCGTCGCATCGAAGAGTGACGACAAAAAGACATAGTCAAACGAACGAACTCGCTCTTTGAGTTCGTCGGCGTTCTGACAACTGCAAGAAATGTGTCCTTTGTAGTTGTGAGGCAACTGCGAGTTCCGTGCATTGAGGTGAATACCTTTCAAACCGTATTCACCTTTCAAATAGAAATGATCATGTACCACAATATTTTTGTGGTAGTTGTCGGGAATGAGCGAAAGCAAGCGTTCGGAATAGACGGGTTCTGATTCAGGCTTGCGCACATGCAAGAGCTCCAGCCCTTCATCGAACAATGCTGTGATGATCTGACTTTCTTCGACGAAGAAATCAGGACGAGTCATCAGTATGAGTTTCATTTCCGAACTTGGATTAAAATAGAGATGAGAAGTAATATCACGAAAAAATCACGTCGGCAGGAAGCCTACGTTCCGCGTATCGACTACAAAGTTAGGCAAAAAAGAGCGATCAACGCTCATGCCGTCGCAAAAAAACTGATTCTGAGCAAGCAGCGAGGCGTTTTTGGCATGAGAGGAGGTGCATTTTTCGAAAAAGCAAAACCCGATCAAGCAAAATACTTGATCGGGTGTTTGATAGGATTGAAGTCTTAACTCCGAAAAGGGGAATAGAAAATAAACTTCCGCCTCTTCAGGCGAAAATGCCTGAACTTCTGCGTAAATCCCGCACTCCTCTTCGTGGAATCAGGCGGACAAGTAGGAGATTCCCAAGTGGGAGAAGGCGACTCCCACCTGCTATTCTTCAAAAGTTGGCTACTTTTCTCCAAGGAGCGCCTTTCTATTTTGCACGGACGAGAAGCGTTAATCAAATGTGCCCTTTTGCGCGAAGAACTTTCTGTGTAATTCAGTCAGTTTGGCGAACTACTTGAACATAGTCGGCCAGTCGCTTCGCCTTCGAGCGCACTTCGTCGAGGTTGGCATCGAGTTCTCCACTGACCAGCACAACGCCCATTCGACGCTTGGGACGCATGGTTGGCTTTCCGAAGATACGCACGTCAGCATCCTCCTCGCACGTTTTTTCCAAGCCAAGATAATTTGGTTTTCCCTCAGCATTCTCACCGGCCAAGATCACTGCGCTGGCACCGATGCTCAAGGTTTTCACACAGGGAACGGGCAAAGAGAGTGCAGCACGGCAATGCAGTTCAAATTCATTGAAGTTTTGCGTACCGGCCAGCGTTACCATACCCGTATCGTGGGGACGTGGGGACAATTCGCTGAAATAAACGCCATTTTTCTCACTGACAAAAAATTCAACACCCCAAATGCCTGCTCCAGTCAAGGCTTCAGTCACTGCTTTTGCCATACGTTCGGCTTCTTCCAAGTGCTCTGCGCGCATTGCTCTGGGCTGAAAGCTCTCGCGGTAGTCGCCATCTTGCTGCACATGGCCGATGGGTGGGCAAAACAAGGTATGTCCGTTGTCTTGTGTGAGCGTCAGCAGCGTGATTTCGTAATCAAAATCCACAAACTCCTCAACAATCAACTCTTTTACGTCACCGCGACTACCGGCCATGCCATATTCGAAAGCATGCTGCACGTCATTGACTGAACGCACCACGGATTGTCCTTTACCGCTTGAGCTCATCAAGGGTTTAACAATGCAGGGAAAGCCTAAATCTTCGGCACCTGCACGCAATTCGTCCTCCGTTGTCGCATAATGGTAGCGCGCGGTTTTGATACCCAACTCTTTGGCTGCCAAATCGCGGATGGCTTTTCGGTTCATCGTGTAGTTCACAGCCTTGGCTGAAGGCACAACTCGAATACCGCGTTGCTCATATTCGTAGAGTCGTTCCGTGCGAATGGCTTCGATCTCACTGATAATGATGTCCGGTTGATGTTTTTCGACGGCACGATCTAAAGCCTCGCCGTCAAGCATCGAGAAAACCTCACTTTCGTCGGCCACTTGCATAGCCGGCGCACCGGCATAGGCATCACAAGCCACGACATACTGTCCCAAACGTTGGGCCGCGATCGTAAACTCTTTACCGAGTTCACCCGATCCAAGGAGCAAAATCTTTTTCATTCAATCCGTTTTGCGCATTCAACACGCCCCGCTGTTCGCTTGCGGACACAAGATATGCACTTTCAGTCCTTCGACCAAAGCCGTATCCGCGATGTGTTGCAAACGGGCGAAGCGTTTGATAAATTCTAAGGTCTCGTGTTTGGGAGAGGGGGTAGGAAACGTAGAATAATCCATAGGCACGTTAGTGTAATACTGTATTGTCTATACTCTAAACGTGCAAGTACGTCTTTTAATGCACCGAGGATCACTTTTTTTGCGTCTTCGGGTCTTAATTTGCACTCAACATTCCTTCGCGCTGTGCCATTTTCCGCAAATTATGCAAGGCATAGCGCATTCGAGCCAGCGAAGTACTGATTCCCACCCCAGTTTTTTCGGCGATCTCTTTGAAAGGCACTTCTTGATAAAAGCGCATTTTCACCACTTCTCGCTGTTCCGGCGGGAGCTGGTTTATCCACTTTTGCACCATTTCAATGGATTCTAAACGAATCATCTCCTCTTCGCGCCCTACGCACGCGATTTGTAACGTCGCTTCGTCGGCGAATTCTTGATTCTCTTCGTCATAACTGCACTTTCCGCGCAGCGTTTTGAAATGATCTACCACTAAGTTGTGGGCAATACGGGAAATCCACGCATAAAACTGCCCTTGTTCCACATATCTTCCTTGTCGCAACGAAAGAATAGCCTTGACAAATGTCTCTTGGAAGAGGTCATTGGCCAAATCTTCGTCATGTACAGCATATAGAATGTTTTGAAACAACCGATTTTGGTGGCGCGCCAACAATTCGTCGAAGGCTTCTACTTTTCCTTCGAGATAAGCTTGCACCAACGCGTCGTCGGTCATCGTGCTTCTTCTGTTCATACTCATTGAGCTTTAGTTTGAAGTAGAGTATGTGTCTATAGGCTTGTACTTTTTAGGTGAAATGGGTTAGCGCGAATTTACATCATTCTCCTTAGAACAGCAAACCGACGGCATAAAAAATGCCGTCGGTCCGGGTAAAATATTCTTTTTCATCGCCTCACAGGCGGTCAGCATAAGCTTCGATGGCACGTTCAGCCGTGCGGATGGCCTCTTCCAACGGAAAGGGGAGTTCGCCGCCCGCCGCATTGAAATGTCCACCTCCGTTGAAGAATTCTTCCGCCAATTTGTTGGCGGGAAAATCGTCGACACTGCGCACCGACACGCGGATTTTGTCCACTTCCGTGTCTTCACGCAAACTAATGCTCAAGCGCATGCCTTTCACTTTCAAGGGCTCGTTGACCAGTCCCTCGGCATCGCCGCGAATATAGTGGAACTGCTTCATGTCCTCGCGCGTGATGGTGAAAAGTCCGGCTTTGTGCTCGTGGAAGAAACGCAAACGCTCAGTCAATATATAAGAGAAGAAGCGCAAACGGTTTTCCGACCACGTATTATTCACATTGCGGTTGATCTTATCCTTGTCAATTCCTTTGGTGAGCAAGTGGGCGATGATGATAAAAATCTCCGGATCGTTCGACGCATAGGCAAAACCACCCGTGTCGGTCATCATACCACAATAGATGCACGCCGCGGCATTGCGCGAAAGTTCATCGAAAGCCCCAAGTTGGAAAATGAGTTTGAACACCAACTCGCACGTACTCGATGCTTTCGGGTGCGAAATGATGAAGTCAGCCGCCTTCTCGTCCGGTCCTTCGTGATGATCGATCATTAAGCGTTTAGCCTTCGAACGTTCCACCACCTGCGCCATGTCTTGCAAACGATGCAGGGCATTGAAATCCAAAAGACAGATCAGATCGGCCTCTTGAATGAACTTTGTGGCCATCGGACGCATGTCGTCGTTCGAGAAATAAAGCACATTTCGCGCTCCCGGCAGCCAGCGCAGGAAGTCAGGACAAGGTGTCGGCAAGATGACGCGCACTTGTTTGCCCAAACTGCGCAAATAGTCAGCCCAAGCCAGCGTCGATCCCATCGCATCGCCGTCTGGACCACGGTGTGCGGTGATCACCACGCGCTGCGCATCGCGCAACAAGGCCATCAACTCAAAGAGTCGTTTGCCGTCAAGAAGGGGAGAGATTTCCATCGGTTCAGAGATTGCGTAGGATTTCAATTTCTTTTTTCGGATCGGGAGCGTTGAACACCGCACTACCGGCCACCAATACATCAGCTCCGGCGTCGACCAGTAATTTTCCGGTTTCACGATTCACCCCACCGTCCACTTCAATCAGCGCCTTCGAGCCACAGGCACCCAGCAAGGCACGCAATTTCCGAGTCTTTTCGACCATCGTCGGAATAAATTGCTGACCACCGAAACCGGGATTTACGCTCATTAGCATCACCAAATCAAGGTATGGCGCAATTTCTTCAAGCACACTCACCGGCGTATGTGGATTGAGCGTCACGCCGGCCAACATCCCTTCCGCGCGAATGGCTTGTACCACGCGATGCAAGTGCGTGCAAGCCTCGTAATGCACATTCATCACATGCGCGCCGAGGGCTTTAACCTGCGGGATGAACTTTTCGGGCGAAACGATCATCAGATGCACATCCAGCGGCTTACGCGCGTGGCGCGCCATGGCTTCCATCACCGGGAAACCGAAGCTGATGTTGGGGACAAACACCCCGTCCATCACATCGAGATGGTACCAATCGGCGGTACTCTCGTTGAGCATTTCGATGTCACGCTGCAGGTTGGCAAAATCCGCACTGAGCAGCGAAGGAGAAATCATTGTCATGAGTTGGTAGGCTGAGAATTTTCTTCTTTTTCGTTTCTTATTTGTTGTATGCGCAGGAGTTCTTCGATGGCCGTATCCTCGCAATCGGGATGTTGCAGCAGTTCTTGAAATTGAGCCTCGGCCTCGTCGAGCATACCGCTGTCGGCCAGCGCCGTACCGCGGCGGCGTTTCAGGAAGCGCACATAGGCTTGGCGTTCTTTCTCTTCTCTGCTTTCGGGATCTTCGCCCTCGCTCTCTTTGGCACTCTGTTCGAGAAAACGATCGATCACAAAAAGAGCGCGGAAGTCGTGTCCGTTGACCAGCGCATTCACATAAGCTTTGCAATAACGCGGCTTGTAGGTAATGTAGAGCGCATCTAAATAGTAGTAAGCCAAGGGATAGCGTCCCAATCCGTTATAGCAACAGCCGATATAGTAGATCAAATCAAAGAAATGGCCTCGCTGCACCTTATTCATATAGTTGAACATCGGCGAAAGCCAGTTATACACGTTGCGGAAGTAGTCCAATGCCTCGAAATAGCGCTCCGAAGCATAAAAACGCTTCCCCCAATACATGCAAAATCCGTAATAGGGTGTTTTGCAGGCCAGCATTTCATCTTGCTCTTCGGTGAGTTCCTCCCCACGGGCGGCCGCGTCTTCGGCTTCCCTCCAGCGGTAGTCAAATTCCTTTTGGCGTTGTTCCGAACTCGTTTTGTCGTAAGCCACGACAAAGCTCACCGCACTTGTTTTTTGCTCGGCTTTTGTATTGATCGCCGAATGATGGGGCGAAACCCGGGCAACAGGGCGCGTGAAGTTCACGCGGAAAAACAATTCGTGTTCCGTTTCGCTTTCACACTCCACATGCAGCAAACAATCTTGCCGTCCGAGGCCCTCGATGTCGGCACCAATCACCAAAGTCAAGGTGCGTCCCTCCAATTCCTCGTGAGTCGTGCCCAACATCATGAGACGTTGCACAAACAAAAACGAGGCGATCGCTTCCGCATCGTGCAATTCCAACGGCTGCTGCTCGTTTTCTTGGTCGCTCCGGACTCCGGAAAACAGCCCGTGCAAGTGAAGCAGCTGCACCTGCTGTCCTTCATTGTAAAAGGTGGCAAAAACATCGCCCAACGTGTGGTGGTGCTCCCGCTCTTCACGCCAGTTGGGCAAAGCGGGGTTGTGATTCATCTCCACAGCGTGTGCCAAGAAGTTCAATCGGCTGCTGATGGCGGCATTCTCTTCCAAGTTGTTGTCGTCATCGTCCTCGATGGTGTTCAACGTCGTTTCGATCCAACGAGCATAGACAAAGCACCTTTGCAAATGCGCTAAGAGTCGCTCCTGCATGTCCTTGCCGGTGGAGTTCACCGACAATCCGAAACGCAAATTGATGAAGACTTCGTGATTTTCGGGCTCAATGGTGTAGTAGGCCGAATAGTTCGCCACCGCCAGGCTGTTGAACTCGTTGCAAGCGTGGCGCACCGCCACCAAACGTCCCAAAGGTCGCCGCTCGATGGACGGAAAGTAAAAGCAGACCATCGAGTTTCTCGAATTAGCCACACTCGCAAAATTGCCACCTTGAAAACTAAACGCGTAGCCTTGGTCGCCCTCTTGGCACATGAAGCCGGTTTTCTTCCACTCAATTTGCAAGTGGGGAAATAAAAGCTCAAGCGCAGTGGCCGATGCCACATAAGCATCGCCCGAAATAACAGATTTAAGTCGGCGATAAAAGGTCAACCACAGCGAATATAGCAGTCCAATTACCTTTTTCCCCCCACGCCCAATCATTTGCAGGAGATACTCAAGTAGTTCTAACATTGGTCGGAGAATTGTCTATCCACAAAGCATTATACATTAGCGAAGTTACTATTTTCTTTTGGCTCCTGCCGGGCTTTTGCCTCAAAAACTGTATTTTTGCTCACTCATTCCCTCATCAACACTTCATTTCCCCACCTTTTTATATATGATCGCCTTAGAAGATTTCTTTCGCAACGCCGAATCTTCCTCCTACCGTCTGTCGCCCGACGGCCACTACCTTGCCTATCTTGCCCCTTACTGTGACCGCATGAACCTCTTTGTGCGCAGCATTGCCGCCGATGGGCAACTCGGTGCCCCCATTCGCCTCACGAGCGAGACCGATCGCAGTCTCGGCGGCTACCTTTGGGCCGACAATGAGCGACTGATCTATGCCAAAGACGAGGGCGGTGACGAGAACTATCACCTTTTCGGCATTCGCCGTGACGGAAGCGACGAACGCGCCTACACCAATTTCTCGGGCGTGCGCGCCGGCATCATCGATGACCTACCGGAAGTGCCGGGACAAATCCTCATCGAGATGAATCGTCGCAATCCCGAAGCCTTCGATCCCTATCGCCTCGATCTCGACACGGGCGAACTCACGCTCTTGGCCGAAAATCCCGGCAATTATCAGGGATGGACCACCGACCACGAAGGACGTTTGCGCGTGGTTTATGCCATTGTCGACGGCGTAAACACGCAAATTCTCTATCGTGATCACGAAGGCGAAGATTTCCGCCCCGTGCTGACGACGAATTTCCGCGAAAACGTGTGTTACTCCCTCTTCACTCCCGACAACAAAATGGTGTGGGGCGTGAGCAATCGCGGTCGGGACAAAAACGCACTGGTACTCATCGACCCCGCCACTGCCGAAGAGCGCGAAGTACTCTTTGAACACGAGCGCTATGATGTGGACGCGCTTACCTATTCGCGCAAACGTCAGTGCCTACTCGGTGCCTTTTGTGCCGGACATCGCGAACCGGTTCGCCACTACTTCGACGAAACAGCACGAAAACAGCGCGCCCGCCTCGAAAAACATTTCCCGGGTCGGCAAATTGGTCTTGTCGATACCGATCGCGACGAGGTGCGTTGCATCGTCCTGGTGGCCGGCGATCGCACAAGAGGAGCCTACTATTTCTATGATCGCGAGAGCGACCACATGGAACTCCTCGCCGAAGTGGCACCTTGGCTCCCCGAATCCGAAATGGTGCCCATGCATCCAGTGACGTTCACCACACGCGACGGACTCCTCATCGAAGCCTATCTCAGTTTACCGCCCGGTGTGGAACTCAATGCCATCGATGCGCCGCTGCCCGTCATCGTCAATCCCCACGGCGGCCCATGGACGCGCGACGATTGGGGCTTCTCGTCCGAAGTGCAATTCCTCTGTTCGCGCGGTTATGCTGTGTTTCAACTCAACTTCCGCGGTAGCACAGGCTATGGGCGCGAGTTTCTCGAAAAAAGCTATAAACAATGGGGACTCGCCATGCAGGACGACATCACAGACGGGGTGCATTGGCTCATCGATTCCGGCATTGCCGATCCCAAACGTATCGCCATCTACGGTGCGTCCTACGGGGGATATGCCACTTTGGCCGGGGCGTGTTTCACCCCCGACCTCTATTGCTGCGCCATTGACTATGTCGGAGTGTCCAATCTGCTCACTTTCCTCCAAACGATTCCCCCGTATTGGCGTTCAATGCTCGAAATGATGTACGAACAAGTGGGTCATCCGGAACGCGACCGCGCGCAACTCGAAGCCACCTCTCCGGCGCTGCATGCCGATGCCATTCGTTGCCCACTTTTCATTGCACAAGGTGCCAACGATCCGCGCGTCAACAAGGACGAAAGCGACCAAATGGTGTCCGCACTCCGCAGCCGCGGTGTAGAAGTGGAGTATATGGTGAAAGACAACGAAGGCCACGGTTTTGCCAATCAAGAAAATCGCTTCGATTTCTACCGCGCCGTAGAGCGTTTCCTTCAGACACACGTCTAAACAACGTATAGATGAGTAACCTGCGGTTGCAGAGCTATCCGCCCACAACTCCTTCCTTTTTTTCTTGTGACCACTCACAGTAAAACGTGGAAGAATTTCATTATAAGAATCTCTATTCCCTTGGCCGTTTCCCACCGATGAAATTATTTTGTCGGTGGGAGACTTTTTTGCCCCTGCCTCTTTTTCAGCCGCAATCCACCGGATAAGGTCACCGATTTGCGAGAGTTGTTGCTCCACAACTCTACGCATCGGGCTTCGTGCCTCACCTTCTCTTTCTGAAAAAACCTGAGTTCGGTCTAAGGAATCCACCTTTCACTTTCTTGGGTAGCGGGATGCTTTTTAGGGGAGATGCTTAGGCTGAACTTAGGTCAGGATGCGAGGTCTACTGCGTCTAAACTTTTCGCGGACAGCAAGAAACCGAAATCAGCACACGGATCTCCGTTGTCTCCTCGTTCGTAGGCGACACCCTTACCGGTAGCCTTTTAAGGTGGCACAAGCTGTTGTTACGCAGCGACTTGCGTATTGCATAAACAGAGGGTCGGGTAGCTTCGATCATGTCTCGTCGCGGTTGCGTGAAGACGCATCCCGCGCCGGAGCGTGGTGCCTTTTTGTCTGTTCCGATAGGTCGGGATATGGCAAAGTCGCGCCGGTTCAGTAAGTCAAAGAGCGTTTGCGCCGGATGGTCGGGAAAAGTACCTCGATTTTGCGCTATATAGACGCCGCAGTGCGGCGGAATGAAGGGAAGTTGTGTTTTGTCAATCGCAAAAGTAAGGATTTAGTTTCGAACTGTCGAAGATTTTGCGAGAAAAAAGTTTCGTTTTTTGAGGATGGGGAGAGATTGGATAAAAACTTGTGGACTTTCTTTCGAAACACCCCTTCTTTTCTCTTCTTCCTCCCCGCTTTTTGGGAAAAGACGGCCGTTCTTTCGCCCACCGTGACATCCACTGTTTCCTCATCCGCACCAACGTACGCGCGAACGGACACGCCCCTGCGCATCGCGCACTCAGCGAGTTCGAAATTCTTGCCTTCACCCTTCACCTTCACCTGCAAGTCGTTGATACAGTGTGTATTGTGCGTGAAGAAAATGCTCTTTTTTTGCCTTCACCGGTGAAGGAAAAAGGGGTGAAACCTTCACCCGCAAGTCGCTGTTCCCGAGCTGCTTACAGTCGTATGGTGAAGAGGTGAAGGCAAAAAACGAAAAACAGCGGACGCGCGCGCTACGCGTGCGCGTTGGGAAAAAACGAAAAACAGCGGACGCGCGCGCTACGCGTGCGCGTTGGGGGCTGAAGTGGGAGGCCGGTGCACTTTTGAGAAAGGGCTTCCGGTAGTTGAGGCCTCACTCCAAATGTCGGACGAACTTTTTTTGCAACAAGCAAAGTAACAAAAGAGGCTGAAACCCTCTTGTGGGATTTCAGCCTTATTTTTCGCCGTGTAAAACTTTTACCGGACAGCAATATTTCAATATGGCTTATCTTCTGTGCCTGCATGCTGACGGTTGCCAGCATAAGGACAATGGTCAATAACAGATCTTCATACGGCTATTTTATTACGATGGGGTCAGGACAAACATTTTTCCGTTGGCAATTGCGGCACTCGCTACCGCACCACACCTTATCAAACTCGTTGGCGGCATTGTCCACGATGGACGGTATATCCGTAAGGACACCAGCCTCAAAGTTGCGCCGTGTAGCCGACTTCATGCCCATGCCGGCACCAGTTAGGTTGGCACTGCCAACATAGCACAC
>QWCI01000182.1_pt1 | contig 26003 bp, 19 predicted proteins | sample 1972541 | NCBI WGS metagenome assembly QWCI01 (sample SAMN09866712, study PRJNA288562) | Human oral metagenome isolate term3_saliva, whole genome shotgun sequencing... | isolation source: mouth | host: Homo sapiens | place: USA: California | reverse complement strand
ACTTCTCCAAAAGAATTGTAGATTTCAGATCCTTCTATAGTATTAAAGATTTTTAATAAAGATTCTTCTAATTCTTTATATGTTCTTCTAACTTTTAATTTATTCATTATATCTGAAGCATAAAAAACGTTTCCTTTTTCTTTAGTATCTTTTAAACAAGAAAATAAAGTAAATAAAACATTTAAATCAAATGCTTTAAAGTTAGCAAATTCTACTCTATTAATAATATTACTGTATTTAACTACATTTGTATATTTTAGGCCTTTTAATTCTTTATCTAATTTAGTTGTTTTAATTTTTAATTCAGAACGTTCAGTTTGAATATTCTTAGATGTTACAGAAAACATTTTTTATCTCCTTTTTTACTTTGTTTTGTATTCTTGTTTTTTTAGTTACTATTATTATTCCATATTTTTATTTTATTTTTATATATTTTAAAAAAAAAATTAAAAATCTTCTATATTATTATTCCATAAAAAAAATTTAATTCATTTTTTGTTGAAAACAAAAAATAAAAAGGGTAACTTTTGTTAAGTTGAAATTGTTTATTTTTTTAAAGAACAATTTCATTTTTCTTTATTTTTTTTCTCTGAAAAAAAATGAGAAGCATTTTTTTCTTTTTTATTTTTCTCTTTTTATTTACTTTTTTACAGGGTCAAAAATAATACGTCCTAAGCCTTGAGACTCTAACCGTGAAGTCGATTCCTCAGTTATACAGTTTTTTCGAATCTCCTATACAGAAATTTAAAATTACCTATACAATTTTTTCAAATCACCTATACAGAAATTTAAAATCACCTATACAGAAATTTCGAATACTTAATCAAAAAAATAACCAAAAATTTTTAAAAAAACTTCTATATATATTATAAAAAAAATAAAATAAAAATAAAATATGGAATAATAATATTAAGCAAGAAAAAATATTTTTCGAAACTTATAATTTTTAAAAAAAAGAAAGGAAAAAATAAATGGGTTTACTTATAAAAGAAATACATATTAAAAATATAAGATCTCATGAAGATTTCGTTTTTAAACCACACCTTACAGGAGTAACTTCTATTAATGGAGTAAATGGTAGTGGAAAATCAACAATAGTTAATTCATTCTCTTGGTGTCTATATGGGACAAAGTTCTCTGGACAAAAAAACAAAACATTCATTAGAGATGGAGTAGATGCTAAAGAAAAAGAAGTAAGTGTTACTTCATATATATTAGTAAATGGAGAAGAATATAAAATAAAAAGAAAATTACTTGACAATAAAGGGACTTGTGAATGTAATGTTTTCAAAAAGAAAGATGAAGAATACATAAAAGAAGCTGGACCAGCAGTTTCTCATACAGAAAGATATATTAGAGAATTACTTGGAATAGATGAAAAAGGTTTTTTATCTTCTATATTTATACAACAAAAACAAGTAGACCAAATTATTTCTGCTTCTGCTAAAGAACGTTCTATTATAATAGAAAAATTAACAGGTATCTTAGCTTTAACAAAAAGTATAGATTTAGCTAAAGAAGAATATAAAACATTACAAAAAGCTGCTAATTTAATTAATGTAGAAGATGACTCAGAAGTAATCAAGAAAATAAATACAGAAAAAGATACTATTAATGAATTAAGAAACTTTTTAAATAACGGTAAAAAAGATTATGATTTATTAAAAGAACAAATAGAAATAAAAAATCAAGAATTAGAAGAAGAAGACAAAAAACAAGAAATTAAAAATCAATTAACTCAAGAATATATTCAAACTAAAAGTAATATATCTAATTACAATAAAGTTATAGATGAAAATATTAAAATGTTAGAAAATAACAAAAAAAATAAAAAAGTTAAAGTATTACAAAATGAAGATGAGTTAAAAGAAAAACAAAAAGAATTAAATACAAATCTTAAAACAGAAACTGATAAATATAATTATGTAAAATCAGTTTTATTATCTTTAGAAGAAAAAATAAACAAAAAAATTATTCTTGATTTAGACTTATTAATAGAAGAAACTACAGAATACATTCAAAAACTTGAAAAAGATATAGAAGATAAGACAACAGAAAAACTTGTACTGAAAACTGAGATTACACATAACAATCAATTAATTAAAGCATTGAAAAATAATGAAGCTTCTTGTCCTGTTTGTGGTAGTCCTATAGAAGAAGAATTTCAATCTCTTGAAGAACTTGTAGAAAAAACAAAAAATAAAAAAGAATACTTTAAAAACATAGAAGTAGAAATTGTATCATTAACTTCAAAATTAAATGAAGAAAAAAATAATCTTAATATATACAATCAAAATCTTGTATTCAAAAAAGAAAAAGAAGAAGCTTTACTTCTATATAAAGAAAAAGAAAAAGAATTAAAAAAACTTGAAAAAGTTATTAAAAAAATAGATACTGAATTAAGTGTTGTTAATAATCATCTAAGTGAAATTAATTTACACAAAGAAGCTATTTCATTAACTAAAGAAATAGAACAAAATGTAATCGAGTATACTAATAGACTTAATGAAGAAAAAGAAAAGAAAAAACAATTAGAAACCAAAAAAAATGAACTTAATGCTTTAGATAAAAAATCTTATAAAGTATTAAAAGATGACACTCTTAATGAAAATAAAAAATACAATGATTTAAAAACTGATTTATTACAAAAGAAACAACAATTTATGTATTCTAAAGAAAAATATGAAAATCTAATTTTAGATAAAAATAGAATAGATAAAGCAAAATTAGAATACGATAAATTAATGCAAGAAGTTTCTGTATATGTAAAAATGATTAAACTATTAACAGAATTTAAAAAAGAAAGAATACTTAATAGTGTACCAATGATTACTGATATTGCTTCTGACATCTTTATGAAGTTCACTAATAATGATTTCTTGAAATTAGAATTAAATGATAAATTTGAAGTTATTGTTCAAACAAAAGATAATATAATTAGACCTGTTGGCTTGTTATCTGGTGGAGAACTTTCAACGGCTGCTATCGCTTTAAGAATTGCTATTTCTCTATTCTTAAATAATGAAGACCAAAGTTTATTAATTCTTGATGAAGTTCTTGTTTCTATGGATGACGAAAGAACACAAAATATCTTAGAAACAATTGCTGAAATTACAAATACTCAATTAATCTTCATTGCTCACAATCATTTAATTAATGACATCTCTGATAAGATTGTAGAACTGGAATAAAAGATATTATAAATAAAAATAAAAAATATGGAGGTTCTAACAATTGGAATGGACACAAATAATAAAAACATTTTTAGAAGATAAACCTGAATGTTCCGAATTAGCAACAAACGGAACTAATTCTATTTTTACAAGAGAAAAAGGAAAACGAATAGAATACAAGAACTCTTTTAAAGATGAAGAAGATTATATAAATAAAACAAAGGAATTATTAAAAATTATTGAACCAGATAAAGATCCTGATACTTTAAAATATATAGCAGAAGGACGTTTATGGTTAAATAACAAAACAAACTCTGCAAGGGTGCACGTTATGTTGCCTCCAGCAGTAGATGTTCCTATGGTAACGATAGCTAAAAAATCCCAATCTTTAGCAACTATTCAAGATATCTATTTAGGTGGCTCTATGAGCTCTAAAATGAAAGATTTTATTATAGCTTTAAGTCAAACTCCTTTAAATGTAGTATTATCTGGTTCTACAGGTGCTGGTAAAACTACATTTTTAGAAGCTATGACTAAAAACTGGGATAACAAATTGAGAGTTGGTGTTGCAGAAGATAGTCCAGAATTAAGACTAATTCAACCTAATGTTGTTTATTACCACGCTTCTGTGTGGAGACCAGGTTCAGATATGAATGATGTTGCTACTTTAGACTGGTGTGTACAACAAATCAACAGAGCTCGTACAGATATTCTAATCATTGGAGAAACTCGTTCTAAAGAGTTCTTTAATTTCTTAGTTGCTGCTAACTCAGGTCAAGTTGGGTACACTACTCTTCACGCAAACGATTCAAGAATGGCCTTGAAGAAAATGTCTCAATTCTGTTTACAAGGATTACCACAACCAACTGAAAGTGCCAACCAAAGTATTTTAGATACAGTTAATATAATTATTCAATTAACAAAAAATATTCACGGTAAATATAGAGTAAAAGAAATAAGTGAAGTTACTGGTAGTTTAAACAGAGAAACTTTAGAAATACCTTGTCAAGTATTATTTGAATATGATGAACAAACAGATACTTGGAATGATTACAGCTCTTATATGTCAGATAGATTAAAAACAGCTTTTACTTATGCTGGATTTAATTATAAAACTTTTGTAAGAGATATTAATTTCAATGGTGGAAGCACAAGTTCTCAAACTTCTCAAAATACTGGAATATCTGGATTGAGAAACAGATTTAATAGAATTTAAATTAAAAGAAAGGAGTCATAAAATGTTGATTACACTTCATTTTATGTGATAATATATGGATTTAGAATCAATAAAATTTATATTTTTAGGTCTTGTTGGATTCTTAGTAGCACTTGTTGTTGTTCTATTAGGATATAATATTATTAGTTCTCTTAGAAAACCTAAAAAAGTATCTATCTTACCAGACTTTGATGCTTTAGAAAAAGAAGTAAAAGAAGAAAAAACAAACAACAATGTTGTATTTGATGTTAAAAAATACAAAATAGAAGAAGTTCAAGACGAAGTATTTGAAGCGGCAACTGATGTAAACTGGGATGACTTAGAAGAGTCTTATCAAAATGAAATGACACAAACTAAGAAAAAAAGAAAAGTTGTTTTACCAAAACAACAAGAAGCTATGCCAGAGGTTGTAGTTAAAAAAGATAAAATAGATAATTTAATGGATGACTTAATGTCAGATTATAGTTAATAATAAATAATAGAAAGGTTTTAATTAATAAAATGTTATTCAATCAACAAAAAAATAAAAAATTAACTTCTAAAACTATACTTATAACAGAAGATTTTAGACAAAAAATAGATAAGGAGTTTAATGATACTTTTGATAACTTGAATTCTTTAGATGTTATAAATGTAAAAAAAGAAGATAAAAATAAAGTCTATATAAATGTTATTGATAGTGTTAATTATAAAATTCAAAGAAAAACAAATAGACATAAAGCTTCTCTTGATTTGTCAAGGCTTACATTTCCTGTAATCTACAATAAAGAAGATAACACATATTCTCTTGAAAACTTCAAAAATCATAAAGGTATCAAGGAAGAAGACTTAGAAGACTATATTTACAACTTAATTTTAAAAGAGTTTAATACAGCTACTAAATTAATTTGTATGAATTTTTAATTAGGGGGAATATATATGAAGTTAGAACCACACAAAAGTGGTAGCATTAGTAGAACACAAGTTATCAAGAAAATAAGTGATAGACTAAAGTTTCAACAAAATGATGTAGAACAAGTTTTAAATGCTTTAGATGAAGTTATAATTAATGAAATATTGACTAAAGGTATTTATGATTGTCATGGAATATTCTATATATATACATCTAAACCTAAATCAACAGAAAAACTTAAAAAGTATAATGTAAGCACTCGTTCTTTTTCTTATGTTGAACCACGAGATACTTTAAAAATTAAATTATCTCCAACAATTAAAAAATTACACAAAAAAATAATAGAAAACAAAAGAAAGCAATAAGATAACCCTTATTGCTTTTCTTTTATTAATGTTAATAGATAGTGTCCAATATGGACAATGTAGGTTTTTATTATAACATTTTTTTTAAAAAAAGTCAACTACTTTTTTTTAAAAAAAATCAAATAAATCGATTCTGAGCGATTTTTAGCTTATGTCTCGACTACTATACGTGAGAAGCATTTTTGACTATTTTTGACTAAAATTCAGGTGCTACAAACGTTGATATATCAACATCGAAAATTTGGAATCGATTCTGAGCAAACGAAGAAAAAAAATATTTTTCTTGTTTTTTTGTTAAAAATGTGATATAATATAGAAAAACGATATTTTTTTTAAATACAACGAAAGGAATGTAAATATATTGGCTAAAAATGAAGAAACTATTTTAGCGTTGTCCCAAAGACAACACTTAATTAAACGTATGTCCTTAACATTTGGACGAGAAACTGGAGATGAAGATTATCCTTTTTCTGCTCAAAAAACAGTCGCTATTCGTGAGATTCTTGATAATAGTGTCGATGTTTTAAAAAAACAAAATGACAAATACAAAAAGAATATTAGAGTTCATTTCTATAAAGATGGATTTATTGAAACACAAGACTCTGGTACTGGTATTCCTACAGCTTTATCAAAAACAGCAGACGGAAAGCCAGCAAGTTCTCTTTACTTAGCTTTGGGTGTTTCTCAAGCAGGTGGAAACTATGAATTAGATTCAGATAGATTTTCAAGTGGTCTAAATGGTGTCGGTGGTTCTTCTGTAACAATGGCATCTTCTGTTTTAATCGCAGAAGTTTTTAAAGATAATAAAATATACACTTTACATTTTAAAGATGGTAAACCAGGTTTCTTTAAAGATGACAGTTATACTAAATTTGAAGAATTAAAAGATTTAACAATCTTAAAAGAAACTAAAGATAATCGACCAACAGAAGAAAAGAAACTTTTCAAAACAGGAACTAAAATTAAGTTTAAACTAAATGATACTGTATTCCAATCTAAGTATCAACCAGACTATGATGATTTAATAGACCGTCTTAAAGGAACATCTTTCTTAGTTCCAGGTCTTAACATTGAAGTAATTAATGAACATAAAGAAATAAATGGTAAACCACAAAGAGAATACTTTGAAGGAAACAACAACATTCGAAACTTAGTTGAATTACTTCAAACTAAAGATAGATACTCTGATATAGTTGAAATTAAAGCAGAAGACAAATTTATTGAATACAATGTTTCTGTCTTAGATAGCAATGGAGAAAATTCAAGAACAGTAGATGTTGAAAGAAAAACAATTATTGAATTAGCTTTCAGTTATGATACTGGATATGATTACAAAATGGAATCATATGTAAATACAATCAAAACTCGTTTAGGTGGTATTCACGAGAAAGCATTTGAGAAAGCTTTAGTAACAGCTTTCAATGAGAAGTTTAAATCTATGAGAGGTGTTCTTCCTAAAGATGCTGAACCTACAATAGAAGATTATAAAGAAGGACTTTCTGTTGTTCTTTATGTTCAAGTAAGTGAACCAGCTTTCACAAGTCAAAACAAAGAAGAACTTGGTGGAAAAGAATTACAAAAATCTATTACTAAAAAATTAATTGAAGTATTTACTGAATTTGTTAATAGTAATAAAAATAGTGCAGTTGTTAAGAAAATTGGAGAAAAAATTGCTGTAGCTTGTAAAAACAGAATGAGTTCTGATGCTGCTAAAAAACTAAAAAGACAACAAAATGCCTTAGAAGCAAACACAGTAATGCCAGAAAAACTTATTGACTGTTTAGAAACTCACGATGAAAATAGTGAATTATATATCGCCGAAGGAGATAGTGCGAAAACAGCTCTGAAAAGTGCCAGAGACTCAAGATACCAAGCTATCTTACCTATTCGAGGTAAAATCATTAATGCTAAAAAAGAAACTTTATCAGAAGTTCTAAAAAATCAAGAGGTTCAATCTATTATCAAATCTATTGACTCTGGTATTCTTAAAGAATTCAATAGTGATAAAATGAGATATAATAGAATATTTATAGCTACCGATGCCGACCCTGATGGAGGAGCTATCTCAGCTTTAATTACAGTTCTATTATGGCAGTTAATGCCAGAAATAGTAACTGGAGGACATTTATATAAACTAATGCCACCTCTATTCATCTTCAAAACTAATCAGAAAAAACAAAAAAATTATTATGCTTATTCTGATGAAGAAAGAGACCAAGTTAAAAAAGAATTAGATAAGAAAAAGATTAAATATCAATTAGTTCGTGCGAAAGGACTTGGTGAATCTGGTGTAGATGTTCTTGAAGAAACTTGTATGAGATTTGATACAAGAACAATTTTACAGATTACAGTTGATGATGTAGAAAAAGCAGAAAAAATCCTTGAAGTAGCTTTAGGTAAAAAAGTAGAACCTCGTAGAGAGTGGATTGAAGCTAATCCATTTATTAACGAAGATTATTAAAAAAAATACTTGACTTTCTTTCTTTTTTGTTTTATAATAAAAACATAACAAAAAAACTTATTATAAAATAAATAAAGAAAGAAGGTTAAATATGACTAAACATAATTTTTTTAAATATGAAATAGACGAAATTAAGGAAAGAATGAAGAAATACACTTATGATTTCGAAAAAGAAGATGTTGTAAGACATTTTTCTTCTAAATTAGCAAAAGCAATTGGAAACAATGTTGTCTTTGTTAAGAATTTAGATAACAATAAATATTCTATTAATATAGGTGATTTCCCAACTGTTGTGTTAACTGTAGGAAAAATTGAAAACTCATTCTTTTTAGATAACGTTGAAATTACGGAGGAGAATTAAAATGGAAAACAAAGTATTAAAAACAGTTGCTGTGGCATCAACTTTGACAACTTTATTAGCAGGAGGATTAGCAAATACTACTACTTCTGCAGTTAATCCAGGATATGGAAAACCTGTATCTGAATTAAAAGTAGAAAAACCAAAACATATTGAATATGTTATCAATGGAGACACTATTCATTTTACTTGGGACCACGGTAAATCACCTGCTGCTAATGCTACAATTACTTTTGAATATCCAAAAGAAAACTTAAAATATAATGTAGTAACAGACGCAAAAGGTAATGTTAGTAAAAAAGCTAATAAATTAAAAGAAGGTTATGTTATGACAAATGTATATTATCATGACGGTAGCTATTTATTTAGATTTAATCCTTCTACAGTAAAAGATACTACTACAAAACCAACAACAGAAGTTAAAAAAGAAACTCCTGTTGCTACTGATAAGAAAGTAGAAACTAAAACTCCTACTGTAGATAACAAAAAAGAAACAAAAACTGAACCTAAAAAAGAAGATAAAGCAAAAGAAGTGTTATCTCATTATGTAGTGAATTCAAATGGATTACCTATTATGAATGGATATATTGATTTTACTGACAAACAAACAAAAGCTGTTTATACAGTAAAAACAAATGACAAAGGTGCTTTTGATGGAACTCTTGTTAAAGATTTATACAACTATGATGTAGCTGTTTATACAAAAGAACGTGCTAAAATCGCTGATTATAAATTATTAGATTCTTTAGGTAATGAAGCAAAACCTACTAAAAAACAAGATAAAACATTTGAGAAAAAACCAGACCCTCAAAAAGATACACCAGCTATTCCACAAGAAACACAAGAAAATAAAAAATCAAATAAAGAAATCGTAAAAGAAATAACTGGAGATAAAGTAAAAACTGATTCTCTACCTAACACATCTGTTAATTCAATTATGTATTTATCTGGTCTTGTAAGTTTAATTTCTTTTGCTATGCTTTTTAGAAGAAGAAAATACAACAAATAGATTACATTTATATTACAAAAGTATTTCAAAACGCTATAAAGGCTGATATAACAACGTTTATAGCGTTTTTATATTTTTGACAATATATGGAATAATATTAATATAAAAAATTTAAAAAGGAGATTTAATATTGACTAATAAGAAAAAAAGAACATTTTTAAGAGTATTAAGTACAACCGCTGCCTTTTCTATGCTTTTAACAACGGTAGCTTCAGCACACGGAGAAGATGTTAAAAGAGATTATCATCCTCTAACAGTAAGTGAAAATGGAGCTGAAAAAATTGATAAAGCTGACCTTGTAACAAAAGAAGCTGAATTCAATTATAATAAAGCTAAGGAAATCTTCAAAGTAACATTTGACAAAGAAAAGAAAAAACAAGAAGATACTTCTAAATTACGTAGAAAAGACAAAACTGGTAGATATACACAAGATGAAGTTCGTAAGTGGGCTTTAAGTATGCATCATAAAGCTGTCGATGTAGACGGTGCTTTCGGAGCTCAATGTGTAGATTTAATTATGGATATGTATAATAAATTTGGTGCTTACAGAGTAGGTGGAAATGCTATTGATTATGCATCTAATCATTTACCTAAAAACTGGACAAGATATAAGAAAGGTGAAACAAGTGTTAAACCAGGAGATATTCTTGTTTGGCATTGGGGACCTGGAGATATTTATGGACACGTAGATGTCGCTATTTCTGTTAAAGACGGAAAAATTCAAACTATTGGACAAAATGTTGGAACTGACGGAAGCGGAGGTCCAGGAGTTATTACTTCGAGAACTGATGCTAACTTAGTTGCTATCATTAGACCACCTTATGTAGAATATGATGATGAATTAAAAGATTATGCTGATGATTGGCAAAAAGAAGACTTACAAGGATCTACTGGAACTTATGTCCCTGCTGCTACAACAAGTAGACAAACATACATTGCTCCAACTTATGATAATCCTGCTACTAAATCTTCTTCTAATAACCAAACAGCAGAAGTTAAACAATCAGTAGAAAAATACAAACAAGAGCAAGCATTATTAAAAGAGTCTAAAAAACAAGAAAACTCTAATAATAACACTCAAAATGTAAAAGACTTTAATTCAACTGACAAAAATGTAAACAATCATTCTCAATCATCAACTTTCCCTACAGAACAGTTTACTAAAGAAAAAGAGTTTACAATCGTTGAACCTAAGAGACAAGAACCAGTAGTTTATAATAAACCAGATTCTGCTCAAGTTGTTCAAATACCACCTACACCTCAAAATAATACTAAAGTTGAAACTCAACCAGTTAAAAAAGCTTAATACTAAATAGACCAAGAAGCAATATAAAATATTGCTTCTTTTTTTCTCTTAAAAAAAGATATTTATTGTAAAATCAAGAAAAGGAGAACGAAAAATGTGAAAAAAATAATAACAATAATAATGTCGTTTTTTATTATAATGTTTTCCATTTCAAACACATATCTTCCTTTTAGTCATTTATTACATCATCATTATGCTTACGCTGAAGAAGATAAAAGCAAGAAAGAGTTTCTTGAAAAAACAAATGACTATACAAAAGACGCAAAAGGAACAGATGGTCTTTTAGATAAAGTTTACAAAGATAACGATGTCAGAAAAAGAGAAGATTCTGTATTGTATGCTCTTAAACGAATATTAGATCCAACTTTTTATGTGTATGATGTTCGAGAAGGAGTATTTGGTTCAAGTGATAAAAAGAAAAAATTAATAGTAGATGAAACAGTTAGACTTGAAAACGGAACAGTTTGTACAGATGATGAACCTCAAAATTTATTAAATCATAACTGTGATATTCCTAACGTAATTGGAGAAGTTACACAAGCAGTTGGAGATATCGTGTTATCTTCTGGTATACAAAATGGAGTAAAAACATCAAGTAAATCTGCTTTTAATTTTGGTGTACCAAATGGATTACCTGGTAATGGAGAAGTTCCTGTAGACGCAGGTTCAAGAGCTTCTAAATATACAGCTTTAGAATTATATGGATATGATTTAAGTTATACTGAATACAAAGGGGAATGGGATAGAATTACAACATCTACAGCAGCTCGTTTAATGTCTAACTTTGGTTTATTTGATAGTTTTAAAGTAGCTGGTAAAGCTGCTTTTAATGGCGTAAAAGCTTCTTTTAAAGCTATATTCCATACTAAAAACTTTAGTTGGAATCCAATTAAATGGATTGGTAATGTTTTAAGTGCTGGAGTAGGTGGAGCGTTAAATGCTATAATAGATAGCTCAGATTTAAATATTGTATCAACTCACGCTTGGTTAAGACCTAATTTTCCTCTGTATAATATAGGAACTCTCTCTAATAAAGACATAATAACCGCCTCACAAAAAGATTATTATGATAAACTTCCTAAGTATACAGAAGAGTTCGCAATGAAAAACCCAGAAGTTAAAGAAATGTTTGAACTTGAAAAACCCCCAGAGTTTAAATACGATCCTCAATGGGAAAAAGGAGAATCTAAAAAAGCAAGAGAAGAAGCTATTGAACACAATAAAATAAATCCTGATAGTCCAGTTCCAGTTCCTGAACCTCAATACTTTACAGAAGAAGAACAATTTGGTTTCTATAAAAAAGATAATGGAAACGGTGAGTTCTTTGGTAAAGCTAAAAAACGAGGAATGGGTTCTTGTGTAGATAAGAAAAACTACAAAGATTTACAAGGTTGTTGGGGTAGTTCTTGGAATTCAATGGCGGAAAGAACTATGGATCACAACAAGGATGTTATGAAAGATGCAGAAGAAGACGCTAAAGATAAATATTTAGCTGAAAATCCTCATTTTAATCCTGGTGACGCTATTTCTCACTATGTTTGTTTAGATGAAAATGATGAAATCATTGGTAAAAAAGATTATAATTTTAAATGGTATTATACTAAACATAATACAAGAAGTGAAGAATTTACAGATGGTAGTTGTAAACCTCCAAGACCTTCTGTTAAAGGTGGTCTGTTTGGAACTGGAGATAGGGAAAACTTTAATGATACTCGTAGACAAGTATTTGAAAACAGTCATGGTTGGAGTTCTATTTTCTCTCCATTTACAAATATTTCTAAAAATATAACTGGAACATTCCAAGGTTTTGGACAATTATTTGCTAAAGTCTCAAACGAGTTACTTAACTTCTCATTTGGTTCAATTTTAACAGCTTTAGGTATAACTACTATAATTGAAGAATTAATTAAAAACTTACGAGAAAGCTTCTATTTTCCTTTAATTACTTTAGCTATGGCGTTCTCTGGAATGACTTTATTATATAGAGTAATTAAAACTCAAAACACAAGAGAATTTACAGCTAAAATAATTGCTATTTTCTTAACTTTCTTCTTAGGTATTGTATTGCTTACAAAACCTGCAGAATTAGTTAATTTCGTTGAAAAATATCCAACAAAAATTGACAATGCTATAATGAATGTAATAACGAATAGTAATAAACCTAATGATATTTGTGCTGCTAATGGAAGCGATAAAGATGGAGTTAGAACTCTACAATGTACAGTTTGGAAAATATCTGTATTTGATCCTTGGGTAAATGGACAATTTGGTGTAGGATATAATCAATTGTTCGCAAAAGGACACAGTGGTACACGAGGAAGTTCATCATTTAACAATAACAATGAAAACATTGTTGGAGATGCTGGTGTTAATATGGGGGGAGGTCAAGTTGAACATAACTGGGCTTTATATCAATTAGATAAAATGAAATCTGGAACTATTAACAAAGAAGATCCAAAAGAAATCCCTGGTACACTTGATAAAAACTTATATCGTTTAGTTGATTTACAAGCTGGTCCTAAAAACGGGCAAGATTCTGATGGTAGATTCTTAAATACTTGGAGTGACTCTCCAGGAACAAGATTACTTTATTCAGTATTAGGTTCTGTAGCTTCGCTTACATCATTAATAGTTATTGGTGGTTTAGCTATCTTAAAAATTGAGTATACTTTAATGTTTACAGCTTTATTAATCTTAATTCCAATTCAATTGCTATTAGGTTTATTTGGAGTTAAAGGTAATTACAAGTTTATTGAATATTTCTCTACTCTAATAGTTGTATTTATCAAGAGAACAATGGTTGTTTTATTAATGGCTGTTTTACTTAACGTAATGCGTATTATAAGTGATTCTCCATTAACATATAGTTTATCTTTTGTTTTCATTATGGCTACTTTAGTAGGAATGATGCTTTATAGAACTGAAATGCTTGGATGGTTATCTCCAGGTGCTAAAGGTGATTTTGCTGAATTTGTTGCTAATCCAAAACAAATGAGTAAAATGGTTATGAAAGCAGTTCCTCAATCAGCTCGATTTGCTATGGGTCAATGGAAAGCTGGTGTAGTTGGTGGAACAGGTGGAGCCATTGGTGGAGCACTTGGTCGCACTAAAGGAATGAAACAAGCTAAAAAAGAAGAACTTAAAGACTTAAAATCTAAAGGTAAAGATAAAAACTCTGCAGAATACAAAGAACTTAAAGAACGATATAGTGGTAATAATCTATTAGTTAATGCTCTTAAAGGTGGAGTTACTGGTATGCGAAGAGCTCAAGTACAACAAGATGCTCGATACTTTAATAGAGCTCGAAGAAAAGGACAGCTTGGTATTCTTAATGTTCGCAGAAGTGCTATAAACGCTGTTCAAGAAGATGCTATTCAAAAAATCTTATCAACACCTTCATTAACAGCTTCTTATCTACAAATTGCTAAACATTCAGACTACTTAAGTTATGATTTAATTCAAAAATTAAATAGTGATCTTAAAACAAAAGATAATATTTATGCTGATATAGAAGAAGCTATTTCAAGCGAAGCTATTTTAGTTGGTAAAAAAGAATTAGATTCATTAAATCCAGAAACAATCAAACGTATTATGGAAAATGAAAAAATTCAAATGGATCCAACAAAAACTAAAGAAGAAAAAGAAGCCGCTGTTAAGGCCTTTGCTCAAGAAATTGATGCTATAAGAACAGTAGAAAGTAAAGGCGTTAAAAATATGGTTAGAGCTATGAAATCCCCAGGTCAAGCGATAGATAATTATAATGAAAGAAAAGCAATAGAAAAACATATAGAATCTGAAGATAAAGAAAAGCTAATGCCTAAATTAGATTCTTTCGCTGAAAAAATAGAAAAAGAGCAAGAAAAAGCTAAAGAAGAGACAAAAGGAGATGAGGTATAATGTCAATTACTAAAACGAAAAAATATATACTATTTATAATGACTATTATAATGCTTATCTCCTCGTCTCTGGGGATATTCATAAAGAATAAAACACATGATGTGTTAGCAGACAGTAACCCTGCTACTTGGTTGCTATGTAAAGATGACGTAGGAAAAGCTATTTACAATGGTGCTAAAACAGACGTTATACCTTTTAATATTAAAAGTAAATCTGCTGTAAACTATACAGAAGATAACTATGTGATGTATAATGAAATCTTACGTGTTTCTGGTTTTAAAATCGGAAAAGAAGCAACTGGAACTATAAATCCTTTTGATAAGTTTGGACTTGCTGGTCTTCATTATAGTGCTTATAGTGGAGAATGGAAATACTATATTGTAGATGCTTGTGCTGAAGATTCAACAAAAGCTAAAAAAGGTGATTATGGTAAGTTTTACAAAGACAGAAGAGAACCAAAAGCTACTTATGATGAAACTTCAACAAGTACAGATCCTCGTGTTAAACAATTTGATAAAGGATTTTTCTCTCATTGGTGGGTTGCTATTGGAAACAATATTTCTAACTTTTTATTAAATATTTCTAAATTAGTAGTAACTTTTGCTTTAACTTTATTATCTTTATCTTTTAAAGATTTATCTGAGTTTATTGGATTAGATGAACAGTTAACTACTAATATGTTTAAATCCTTATATGATAGTTTTTATCAACCATTAATACTTGTTATGTTTGCTTTTACAGCAATATATATGATGTATTTCGGTTTATTCAAACGTCAATATAGAAATGCTTTGAATACTTTAGGAGTAAGTTTACTTTGTTTCTTTGTTGCTATAGTAATTACATTGAAACCAGGATATTGGATTAAAATGCCAAACTCTATTGTAACGGCTGCTCAAGCACTTGTTATTCAAGGATTACAAAAAGGAACTACAGGAAGTGGTGATTTATGTACTACTAACGCTGGATTTAATCCTCCATCTTCTGGGTCAAAATCTGCGGATCAAAGTTTAATTGAAGGAGCTGGAGAAAATATTAGGTCTACTTTAGGATGTAAAATGTGGGAAGAATTCCTATTGAAACCTTGGGCTGAAGCTCAATTTGGAACTAAATATAATGATTTAGAAGCAAGTGCAGTAAAAAATGGTAATAGTAAATGGGTTAAAGAACCTGCAGTTGAATTAGGTGGAAAATCCGAGAAAAACTGGGCTTTATTCCAAATCTCTGCTCAAACAACAATGCATACTCCAGTTGGAAAAGAAAGACACCCTCTTATCTCAGGTGTTCAAGCTGACTGGTATCGTATAGTTGACGCTTTCAGTAATTATCAAGAAAAAGATAGAAAAGTACAAGTGGAATCTGGTGGAGATAGTGTAGATGCAAGTGGTAATGTAAAAGGTTCTACAGTTTCAACAGAGGAGCAAAAGAAAGTTGCCCAAGATTTATTTAAAGTATTAACAGAAGAAATAGGGTTTTCTGGAAAAGCAGCTTCTGGATTATTAGCTATAGTAAAAAGGGAATCAAGTTTTGACCCTAAAGCACATAACGTAGGTGGTGGTGTAGCAGGTTTATTCCAATGGTCTGGTTTTTCTAATACTGTAAATGGAAGCCGTATTTCTAATGGTGGATTTATCACTCCAGGAAACTTTGATACTTTAACATTTGAAAATGAAATAAAATTATTGAAAAAAGAATTAGACGGACCTTATTTTAGAGCAAAAGGTATAGGTAAAATGACAGACCCAGGACAAGCAGCTTTAAAATGGAGTGAAATATTTGAGGGTGTTCCATTAACAGATACAGTTCAAACAAAAGCAGCTCAATTAATCGCAGACGCTGAAGCTTTTGATAAAGAATTTAACAAAGATGATATACCAGCAAATGAAGAAAAATTAAATTCAAGAAGTGATGAAAGTTCTGGTGTAAGTGGTTCTTCAGGAGATTTATCTGAGTCAACTACAGAAATCACAATTCCAGAACAGATACCAAGTGATCCATTAGCACAATGGCAAGATTGGATAGGAAATAACTTATGGTCCAGATTAGGACAAACATTAGTATTAATTGTATTTACAATTATAGGAGTTATCGCTCCTGTTATCGTAGGTTTCTTAGCTGCTATCTTGAGTATAAGTATAACATTGCTAATGATGTTTTCTCCAATATTCTTATTATTAGGATGTTGGGGTGGTAAAGGTCAAAAATTCTTCTTAGGATGGTTTAGTTTATTACTATCTCTAATGCTTAAGAAAATATTTGCTACCGTATTACTCGTATTAACTATAATAATAGTAACTACAATAATGGGATTAATCTCAAAATTAGGATATATCAAAACTTTAGTATTCTTAGCGGCTGTAACTAAAGCTATAGTAGCCAACAAAGATGTTATCTTAGAAAAATTACCAAAAATAGACCTTGGTGGATTTAACTTAGCAATGGGTTGGCGTGAAGGCTATAATAAAGTTAAAAAAGCTGGTAAAACAGTTGCTACAACAGGTTATGCTGGAGCAGTTGGATTTAAAAACGCTGCTAAAAACGGAGTCACAGGTAAAGAAGGCTTTAAATCAGGTTCTGCTGATTATCTGAAAAACTCTCTATATAAAAGTAAGTTTGGTAGAAATATAATGAGAACTTATAATGAAACTACCGACACAAGACAAGATAGAAACTCTAATCACGTATGTTCTTTCTGTGGAACAGTAATTCAAGATGGAAGTTCTATGTTTGTAGATAAAAACAATAATAGATACTGTAAAGCGTGTGGAGATGAAAATCAAGATTACAATGAAATGACAGAAGTTGTTTCGAATAATAATCATAAAGGTAAACACGGTGATAACCCAGTTCCATCAAATATTACTCAAAAAGATTTCCAAGAAATCACAGAGTTCAAACAAGATCCATATACTAAGAAATATTCATTTAACAGAACTAAAACAATTGGTTTTGCTCATCAACACGTTGATGCCGTTATAAAAGGACTTGAATTTAAAAAAGGAGCTGGATATACTAATGTGACAATACCACCAATATTAAGTAAATACATTAATCCAGTTCAATTAGAAAGAGCTTGGGAAAGCGATGACAAAGAAATCATTCAAGAACAATTTGTAAATGGTTGGGAACAATTAATTAGAGAATTAAATGAATTGAATGGAGCAACAGAAGAACAAATTGAAAAAGATATATCTATGTTAAGAGAAAGATACGATAATCCAGAAGATGAAGAAGAGTAAAAAAATAAAGAGAGAAATCTCTTTATTTTTTACTTTTTTATGGAATAATAATATAGTAGGATAAAAAAGAAAGGAAAACAAATATATGTTATTTAATATTAAAAAAATAAATATTCAAGATAATGGTGTTTATATTTTAGATGAAAACATTAAAAAAGAAATTAAAAAGAAAAAATTAAGTGCGAGTTTAATTGATAGTTGGCTAAAAAGTCCAGCCGACTGGGTTTTAAACACATATATCTATCCTTTAGTGTCAGATAAAAAAGAAACAGCTTTATATAGAGGAAGTATGTTCCATAAAGTAATGGAAGAATTCTTTGCTTTAGAGCCTTCTGAAAGAACAGAAAAAAGATTAAAACAACTTACAAGACAAGTATATGAATCAGAAGAATTTGCTGATCAAATAAAAGGTACAGAAAAAGAAGATAGAGAGTGGATTCAATCTACTGTATTAAGTTATTTAAGAATGAATTATGATTATCAAAATGAACAAATCGCTCGTATTTATTTAAATGGAGAAGAAAAAAGTGGAATTGAGTTATTTGTTTCTGGTAAAATCGGAGAATCAGAAAGACAAGTTCTTGGTTTTATAGATAAAATCCTTGATGGTCCAAATGGTTTTATTGTTCAAGACTGGAAATCAGGAGCAAAAGTAAATAACTATGATCCAACAAAAGCAATCTCTGAAAGTAATCCTTTTGATTACTGGAGACAACAAACTTTATACTCTATGCTTTTAGAAAAACGTGGCTTTAAAGTAGATAAAGCTTCCTTAATCTTTCCACGAGCTGAAACTGAAGTATTTGTAGATATACATTCAGATAAAGTAAAAGCACAAGTAATCAAAGATGTTGAACAAGTTGATAAAGAATTAGAATATGCTATTAATAATAATTTCTTTTTCCCATTTAAAAAAGGTAAATACAATAAATGGGCTAAATATTGTTTAGGATGGGGTAATACTTGGCCTTTAGAAATTAATCACGAAAAATTCAGAGAAATGACTTTAGTTAATGGAGAAATGAAGTGGTAGATGTAGGAAGAAAAAGATTAACAAGAACAGAATGTAAACAACTGTTAACAAACATACTTAAAGGAGACCTGTAATGGAATTATATAAAAAATACAGACCAAAAACTTGGAGTGATGTTATCGGACAAGATAACATAGTTGAAGGCTTGAAAAAAGCAGTTTTAGACAAAAAGATACCAACAGCTTACGCTTTCTTTGGTGGTCCTGGAACAGGAAAAACAACTTGTGCTTTAATCTTAGCAAAAGCTTTAAATTGTGATAACTTAGATTCAGAGGGAAATCCTTGTAATGAATGTCATTATTGTAAAGCAATAGATAGCAAAAGTCAACTTGGGGTAGATTACATAAGTATGGCAAATAATGGTAGTGTTGAAGATGTAAGAAAAATTGTAGCAGAAGCAAGATTGGCTCAACCAGTAAAACATCAAATTAAAATCTTAGATGAAGTTCAAAACTTGTCATCTGCTGCGTTTGATTCTCTTTTAATTCCTTTAGAATCAGAACAAATGAAAACACTATTTATTTTATGTAGTACTAATCCAGAAAAAATTAAACCAGCAGTATTGTCAAGATGTCAAGTAAGACAATTTTATCCAGTTGATGTGAAAACATTAGCTAACAACTTACTAAAAATTGCTAAACAAGAAAACTTAAAAGTAACAAAAGAACAAATAATTTCTGCAGTTAAATCAGCTAATGGTTCAGTTAGAAATAGTATTAGTAATTTGGAAACTATATTGTCAACTGGTTCTCTACCAGATACTTATTCAATTAAAATTATAGATGCTTTATTAACAAAACAACCTGAAAATATCTTTAAGTTAACTAAAGAGATGTCTTCAACAGGACAAAACTTTGTAAAAGCTACAGAGTATTTATATGAAGAATTATCTGACATACTATTACATAAAGGTGGAGTAAAAGTATCAACAAAAACAGAAGAGTTATCTAATAAGTTAACTTTAACTTTTGTTATTAATTCTATGGATATTCTTGGTAATGCTATGAATAATATGAGTAATAATGTTGTAGATAATAAAATATTACTTGAAGTAGCTTTAACAAAAATACTTATAAAATTAAAACAAAATAAATAAATATTTCATTATTTAATAATGAAATATTTTTTTCTTAAAAAACTAATATATCAATGTTTTTATTTTGAAAAAATTAAAAAAAAGACTTGCAAAAAACAGAAAAAAATGATATAATATATATAAGAATAAAAAAAAGGAGAATTAAAATTGACGAATACAAAAGAGTATGCTCAAGAAGTCAAAAAGATAAATCTAAAATCTTTCATAGAGGGTGAATATTTACCTTATGCGAGATATGTAATTACTTCACGAGCTTTAATTAAAGATGACGGTTTAAAACCTGTAAATAGACGTGTATTATGGCATATGTATGAAAGTAATCTATTGCCAACTAAAGCACACTTGAAAGTACAAAATATTGGTGCTACTGTTTCAGCAAGATACCATCCACACGGAGATTCTTCTATTACAGAAGCTATCGCTCGTATGGCTCAAGGATTTAATATGAGAGTTCCTCTTTTAGATCCTCAAGGTTCTGTTGGTTTTGTTTCTGGAGATATTGCGGCTGCTCCTCGTTATTGGGAAGCAAGGCTTACTAAGTCAGCAGTTGAACTATTGTCTGATTTAGATGATAACGCAGTAGAAATGGGAATGAACTTTGACTGGACAAGAAAAGAGCCAACTGTTCTTCCTGTTAAATGGCCTACTGGTTTAATTAATGGAACAGAGGGAATTGCTGTTGGATATGCTTCAAGTATTTTTCCTCACAATCCAACAGAGATTATGAACTTATGTATTAAAACTTTACAAAATCCAGATATAACAACAAAAGAAATTTTAAAAATCGTTAAAGGTCCAGACTTCCCTACTGGTGGAGAATTGTTAGCAACAGAAGGTGTAGCTGACTATGTTGAAACTGGAAAAGGAACTATTATTTTAAGAGGTAAATGTGAAATCGAAACTCTTCCTCGTGGAAGACACGCTATAGTTTTCTCTGAATTACCTTATCAAGTTCCAGTAGAAAAAGTTATCGAAGAAATCACAAAAGCGAAAAAAAATAAAAATCTTTTCTCTGAAATTTCTGAAATGAAAGATTTATCAGATAAAAAACTTTGTTTTAGAATTATTACTAAAGCTGGAACAAATCCACATCTTGTATTAGAAGACTTATATAAATATACTTCTATTCAAATTAAGAAAACAGCTAATAATACAGTTCTTATTGACGGAAAACCAGTTCAAGTAGGTTTAAAAGAACTGATTAATCAATTCTTAAGCTTACGCTTTGAGTGTACTGACAGAAAACTAAAACATCAATTAAATAAAAACTTAACTTTATCTAATAAATTAAAAGGTTTTGTTAAAATACTTGGAAATGTAGATAAAGCTATTAAAATTATTAGAAAAGCAGATACTCAAGAAGAAGCAAAAGAACAACTAATGACTTCTTTTAAAGTTAATGAAGAACAAGCTGAAAATGTACTTCAAATGAGATTAAGAACTTTAACAAAAGGAGACATTGATAAAGTTAAAGAAGAATTAGCTACAATTGAAGAAAAAATTAAATATTTACAAAGTATTTTAAGCAATGAAGATAAAATTATTGAATACATTACTAATGAATTAGAATCTACAAAATCAATTATTGGTGATAAACGTAGAACTACAATTTCTAACTTATCTTCTGAAGACTTAAAAGAAGCAAGTAAAAATATTAAAAAAGAAATTAAAAGTCTTGACAAAAATCAAGATTGCTATATTACTTTATTTGCTGACAATACATTTACTAAAACTTTAAAACCAGTAGAAAACAATCAGTTCCCTATTGTTTACACTTTGAAAACTAAGACAAAAAGTGATATTATTGTTATAACTTCTGGTGGTGATGGAGTGAAAATCCCAGTTGATTATATTCCATTCGATAAAATATCAACTAAAGATTTTCTTGACATCCCACTTTTAGGTAAAATTAAAGGTTTTGCTAAAAATACACTTTCTGACGGAGATGTAGGTATTTTATTAGTTACATCTAAAGGCTCTTTAAATATTGTTTCTGACGGATATTTAAACAATACTGCAGTTAATGTAGTTTGCTCATTGTCAGAGGGTGAAGAAGTTGTATCTGCTAAGTGGATAACTCAAAAAGAAGTATTAGAAGATGTTGTTGTTTTAGTTAATGAAGCTAATATTGGTGTTAGATTTAAAGTTTCTGAAGTTCGTGTGACTAAATCAGGAGCTGGAACAGTTGTCGGTATGAAAACTGACACTAAAGTTGTTCACGCTAATGTATGCGAAAATACAGATGATGCACTATTATTAATTCAAACTAATGAAACACTAAAATTAGTTAAATTAAATGAAATACGTTTAGTTAAAAGAGGTTCTAAAGGAGTTAGCCTTGGTAAACTATCTAAAAATGATAAAACTATCAATGCTTACTCTGGTAAAAACATTAGAATAGTTAAATTAATGGGTATTGAAGAAAAATTACCTCCTATTCAATCTTTAACTAAGAAAGGACACAAACATTCTAATGAATATTTATATTTAGGAGAATAAAATATGAAGTTTCTCGAACAACAAAAAGCACGCTTTAATAGTGATGACGGCTTTATGGGGAAAACCCACGCCGTCTCTGCTATTGCTTTGTATTTAACTTTAGCTTGGATGTTTCCTAAAAGTATTTTTGAATATTTAGACACAAATAATATTTTTGTTTTTATTGTCAGCGTTTTTGTTATGACTGGTGCTGCTATAATGCCAGACTTTGACAACACGAGTTCTACTGCTATTAATTCTACTGGATTTATAGGTAAAGGTATTTCTCATTTTATGCGTTTTACAAGTTCTATTATTCAAAATACTATCAAAACTAAATATGACAAAGATACTTCAAATCCTCATAGGGCTTTCTGGCATACTACAATAAGTGCTTTTGTTATATGGCTTATTGTCTATATAACAACAAGTATTTCTATTGAAATTCCTGTTTTTGGAAAAGATTATACTATAGGCTTTATTTTTGCTCTATTTTGGATTTTCTTTTCTTTCTTACTTTGTTTTGCTATTTTATTTGGTAAAATATTTAAGAAAAATCATAAATCTTTAACAGGCTCAATTATCAATATTGCTATTAGCTTGATTGCTTCAATTGTTGTCTTATTCTATATTCCTTCAGATACTAATTATAATTGGATAGCTTTTTCTATGGCTATAGGTTATTTCTTACATATTCTTGGTGATATATGTACTGTATCTGGGGCTCCTATTTTCTGGCCTTTGAAAATTAGAGGAAAAAGATGGTTTAACGTTAGACTTCCTTTTAGTATTCACGCTGGAGGAGATATAGAAAAAGTAATAATTCTACCTGTGTTCATTTGTATAGGAATTTTTAGTTTTTACAAAGTTTTAGTAACTATTATTTTATAAGGAGGTAGAATCAATGAAAAAAGGTTTTATGGGACAAGTTATTGGTATCTTTACTTTAATAATTTGGCTTGGGTTAGCTTTAGCTATTCTTAAACGATTCGATTGGGATATTGGTGAAGCTATTGCTTGGATAGGCGATTTGTTTATTCGAGCTGTTTCAGCAGTTGCTAATTGGATTTCTGGACTTGCCAGCTTTAATAAAGTTGTAGGTTCATAATTTTTAATAACAAAAATAATAATATTAAAGGAGATTTATAATGGTTGTTTTAATTAATGAGTTAAAAGGTTTTTCATTTATTTCACAAGAAAAAACTCGACAAGACAGAATAGGAACAGAAGTTAAAGTTACATTAACTTCTGGGGTTCCTGAAATTGATGTAAAAAAAGGATCAGACAATGCTACTGTTACTATAGTTCCTACTGGTTTCAAACACGGACACAAAGGTTCTTTAAGTATTTCAGACCCTGTATATCCAATTTTTGCTGAAGCGGCAGAAACAGAAACTCCTATTCTAATAAGATATGAAAAAAGACGTAAAAAAGATGTTGATCCAAGTGTTCCTATTGATGAATTATGTAAAACTCAAGCTGATGGTTTAAAAAATGTTTATAACGTTATAGCTGGTGTATATGATGCAAACAATAATCGATGGTTACTTGTGAAAGGAGCAAGCACTCAACCTTCTGATGATCCAGAAGAAGTCGCTGTAAGAATTTCTTCTCTATATGGTGAGGAAATTGATGCTAAAGCATTTTTCTCTGCTCCTGCTTCTTCTCCTACGCCTAAAATATATCCTAAAAAAATCAATAATGAAGATAAAGCTAATGTTTTATTAAATCTTTATATTCTTGTTAAAGAATGTGAAATGAAATATGAATATAATCTTGATGAAGACAAAAAACGAAAACTTGCTACTAAGCTTTTAGAAATGGCTGATGAAATTCAAATGAAAATTTATCAGTTATCAGAACCAGATTACACAGCTTACTCTCACGTTAAAGCAAGATATCTTCTTTACAGTTTTGTAGAAAAGATTGACCCACTAACAAGAGAAAACTTAAGTAATTTTAAAGCTTGGAGAGATAAAGTTATCGAGGATTCTATCTCCCTTTGGACTTGGGCGTTAAAATAACAACTTTTTTGATATTATTATTACAATATGATAAAAACAAGGAAAAAATGATATTTTTGTTATATATAATAAAAATACATAATTGTTTTTATTATATTAAAAAAAATAAATAATAATATATATAAAAAGGAGATTTTTTTAAAATGGATTTTATTACACAAAGATTTAACTCTGATTCTGGGGAATCAGTTTCAGTTTCTCAATTACTATGGATTATGATGGCAGTAATTATCGTTATTGGTATCGGTGGCTATATTTATACAGCTATGAAAGCAAAAGCAGTAAAAACAGCAGATTGTATTGATAAAGCTAACACTTACATTAATGGAACTGCAACAAATCAGGGCGGTAAATGTTAATAATTTCTTATTAATGTTTTTCAAAAGAATGTATACTTGAGTATACATTCTTTTTTTTGCGTTTTTTAGATATTTATAATAAATAATAAAAAGGAGACAAATTAATGAATTTAACTTTAGCCACAATAGGAATTGTTGGAATAATAATGATAGCATTATTTTTAATTTTTAAATCAGACTCATATAAAGCAGCTGTTTTTGAATTGTCAAAGAATAATACATTAGATCCAATGTTAGCTAAAATAATGAATTCTGTTGGTGGAGACGTTTTAGGAATTGTTTCAGAAAATAGAGTTAAAAAACAAAAAAATAACAAATTAGCAAAACTTTTTAGAGAATCAGGGAATCCTTGGAACTTAAATTATGTAGAATTTAACTTATTAAAATTCGTTTTAATGATAGGTGGAATGATTGTTGATGTCTTGTTCTCTGTAGTTATATTTGCTATATTAGATTTTACTGCTTTTTCTATTTTCTTAGTTTCTGTTTTCTCTATTGTTTTAATCGTTGGTGGTTATTTTTATCCTGTAATTTACTACAATTCAGTAGCACAAGATAGAGTAGCAAGTTTTAAAAACGGATTACCAGAAGCTATAGATTATTTAATTATGGCTTTATCTGGTGGAGGATATGCACTACCAAAAGCTTTTGAAATGGCCGTGAGATATTTACCACCAGGTGTAATTAGAGAAGAATTTGAACGAATTATTTCAGATTTAAAAATCGGAAAAACAATGGAATCAGCTTTAAACGATTTTGAAAAACGAGTTCCAACAGAAGGTATTAGAGCCTTTGTAAAAGCATTAAATAATGCGAATAAATTATCAGTTTCAATGATAGACATCTTAGAGAATAGAGCAAGAGCTTCCAGAGCTGAAAGAGAAGCTGAAATAGAACTGAAGATTCAAAAATTACCTACTAAAGTAATGGGAATATTAATGCCAGCATCTTTAGTTTCTATTATGGCAGTAGCTTTAGCACCAGCAATAGCTGTATTAGCTCAATTCTTCTTATAACAGAAAAAAGAAAAGGAGTATACCATGGCATTACCATTAAGAAATAGATTATCTTCAACATCAATTTCAACTGAACAAAAA
>QWCI01000246.1_pt1 | contig 26146 bp, 25 predicted proteins | sample 1972541 | NCBI WGS metagenome assembly QWCI01 (sample SAMN09866712, study PRJNA288562) | Human oral metagenome isolate term3_saliva, whole genome shotgun sequencing... | isolation source: mouth | host: Homo sapiens | place: USA: California | reverse complement strand
AATTGTTGATAGAGCTTTGGAAATAAGACAACAAGAAGAAAAACAATTAAAAACTTTAATAGAAAAAGAACTTGTTACTCATGAAACTGAGAAGGCTTATTTTGTTAGTATTCCTAAAGCTGTAATGAAATCTAATATGGATGGGCTTTGGATTCCTAAAAGAATTATGAAATGGAATGATGAAGCAAATTCATACGAGGTGCAGTATTATCCAAATTTTAAATTTACAGAATATGAGTATTCAAAAACACATAAAAAGCTAAAGGATGCTGTAGATAAAAAAGAAATAACTGGAGATGAATTTAAATCATTGATGGTAGCTACAAGTATCCATCTTGACCATCTAAGAAATTTAGATGGAGTTGAAAGTATTGAAGAAGTTAAAGAACAAGAAAGAGATGAAATTATGGACAGTGATAAATCAAAAGATATTAAATGGAGTGATCAACTGCTGGATGAAGATGGTAATCTAAAAACTTGGGAAAGACAATTGTTAGAATATGAGTATGGTTTGATAGACAATACACCTTTAGTACTTCAAGAGAACTCAAAAGACTTATCCTATGCAAAAGTAGATGATTTACCGATTACGATGAATACATCAACCTTAAGAAAATTAAAATCAAAACACAATATAAGTGGAGAAACAATAGTAAGAAGTGCAACTTTACTCCATAAAACATTATTGGCTATGCAGAGTAAAGAATTTGATAATTCACTTGTATTCTTATTAGATGAGAAAAACGAAGAAAAATATCCGATGATTATGGTTCTTCGTGAAAATAAGAAATTAGGAACATATGAAGTAAATGAGATTACATCCATTTACGATAAGAAAAATTTTGAAAACCTTTTTAAACAAAGTATTAATGAACATAGAAAGGTTTGGTTAAATCCAGAAAAAATAAAAGAGATAACGTCTCAGGACTTCCAATTTGTCCCAGACAGCTTATCTCTGTACACAAATAATATATCAGGTGTGGTACAAAATCAAGAGGAAATTAAAGGATTGTTATTATCAACGCTTGGAAAAGATGACTTAGCGAAACGGAAGGCGAGTTATGTTAATAAAATACAAACAATTTTAAAAGACTTACCATTTAATGTTAAAGCATCCGATGATAACGAAGTACAAGAAGTATACAATAGTTTGAGTAAGTTAGATGAGTCTATTCCTTTGTATTTTGAAAAGGCATTAGAGTCTACATCCGATAAGAACTATATTCACTCAAAATTAGAATGGTTAAAATCTTCGGCTATATCTGGTGATGGGAAACTAGAAATTTTATATACAGAAATAGACAATAACATTATTGAAAGTAAGGATACAATACAAGGAAAAATAAATCTATCAGAGCCTTGTATCGAGTGGTATGTGAATGATGAATTGATTGTTAATGAACAAATGCAAGGCTCCACTTATTCTGAAAAGCTAGATGCTTTGAATGGGGAGATTTCTGGATTTACATATGACGAAATAATGAGACGTTGTGATGAAGCACATAGTCTTTTTAAAGATAAGCTACAAAACGATATCTTAGATGAAGATATTGCTGGGGGCGACACCGCAGGCGTGCATAGCAAGCCCCCAGAGGAAAAAGAATTGGGAGGTGGAATACATCTATGACGTTTAGATACTCTATTGAGAGCACAAATCAACGGATTGAAGGAGATTTTAAGCCGATAATCAATAATGAAATACACGACCTATTCAGAATTGTTTATTTAGATGAAAGAGAGATTGTTCCGTATGGAGATAATCTCTTTTTTGATTCATTTACTCAGGCTGAACAATATGCAAAACAACATAATCTTCAGTTAGTGGAATATGAAACATTATTAGCCGAGGTGAGCTTAGAAAGTATAGAGAAAAGCATAAGCGAAAATGCACAGACCATTCATTGTAATGTGGATGATACAGCCTTAGAAAACATTCTGCAATTAGATGAAGAATTATTCAAACAGATTCAAGATGAAAATGCTGATCTGGATAGTAAAGATATGAATGAAATTTTAGAGGAAGTTTCCAAAATACAATATTCAAAGAAAGAACTGATAGAACTAATTAATCGTACAGGAAACAAAATAATCACCGTCTATTTAAATGGTGAATAAGGAGAAGGTAGCAATGCTGAATAAAACGAATAAATACTCTCTAGATGAGATTCATGTACGGTTGAAAAATGAGGATGCATCAAAACTATTAACAGATGAATCTATAGATAACCCTGCTATAGCTGTGAAGCTTCTTGGGGACTATATAAAAGATTTAGACCAAGAACACTTCATGATACTAAATCTGAATTCTGCTAATGAACCAATTAATTTTAGCGTGGCTACAACGAAAGCAATTGACCATGCTGGCATGGATGTAAGAAATCTATTTAAATCTACCATTTCATCAAATGCTTCAAAGATTATGGTTTTACATAATCATCCAAATGAGCATGTAGTAATATCAGATTCAGATAAGATTTTCACTACAAATATCTATGCAGCCACACAACAATTAAATCTAGAATTTGTAGACCATGTGATTGTTAGCAAGGGTGCCGAAGAAATATATTCATTTAGGGAAAATGGATTGCTGAAGAATATCGAAGATAAATATGAAGAATCCAATTTAGTTACTGAGAAGGATAGTAAATATCTTGACAATCCAGCATACAAGGAATTACAAAAAAATATCCTTGAATGGATTAATCGGGAATACGAACAAGAAAATACAGAAGAATATCTAAATGAAGACCCAGAACATATTGGACTTGCATTTACAACGTTTGGAAAAGATGAACATGAATCACAAGCAGAGTGTGATTTAAAGAATCTAACCTTTACACATTATTTTGATGGAGTGCCAATTACGCATATTGATTTTATAAATAATGCAAATGGTGATGTTGAACAAGCCATTGCAGCCATGCAGTCATATATTTGTGATGGTGATTTTAATGATTTAGTTTATCCAAATGCAGAAGATTTGAGATTGGTGATGAATCTTGAGCTAGATGCAAATGAGGAGGTCGTACCATATAAGAAACCTGCTAATGAAGTAGTTGAGGATTATAAGAAAGAAATAGCAGAGAGATTCATAGAATTAATCAATAAAGATGAATCTTCTATGACATGGGTAAAAGAATGGTCTACCGCTTTTGAGAAGCAGAGAAGTTTAACAAGCAATATTCCATATAAAGGAAGAAATGCTTTTATGTTGAGTGTAATTGCAGCTATAAAAGGATATTCCGATCCAAGATGGGTTACGTTTAATGGCTTGAGAAATTTTGATGGTGCACATGTCAAAAAAGGTGAGAAGGGTGTTCATATTGAAAGATGGATTGTATCCGATCTAACCAAGAAAAAAGGAGAGAAGGATAAATTCATTGATTTTGATAAGCTAAAAAAACTTATTAAAAGTGGAGAAAGAGATGTAAGAGAATTTGCAATATTTCCAAAGATATTTACTGTCTTTAACGTTGAACAGTGTGAAGGTGTTCCACCACTTGTTGAACAGGAAGAAAAGAAAATTAATCAGGAACAATATGTAACGGATGTTGCAAATGGAATGAAAGTAAAACTCTTAAATGATGGTGGGGACAATGCCTACTATTCTCCGTTTGAAGACACAGTACACTTACCAAATAAAAATGCATTCTCATCCGATTATGCATACAACGCAACAGCATTGCATGAGTTAGGACATGCAACAGGTAGCGAAAACAGGCTTAAACGTAATCAAAAAAATAATTTTGGTTCGCAAGCCTATGCTTTTGAAGAACTTGTAGCAGAGATGACAAGCTGCTTAGCTGCCAGCAGATTAATGCCAAGCGATGCAGACATGGATTCCTATATTCAAGAACATTCAAAAAATCATCTAGCCTATGTAAAGGGATGGAGCACTATTATCAAAAACAATCCAAATGCAATTGAAGATGCATTAAAACAAGCAACATTATCTACCGATTTCATGGATATGGCTGCAAACGTAATTTCAGTAGATAGATTCAATGAATTACATAAGTCGGAAGCATGCGTGCATAAAGAGGATGGTATCTTCAGTGTAGAGAATTTTGGATTGAATCCTATAAATACAACTACATTAGAAATAGATGTAAGTGAGGAACTTACTCAAACTTTGAGCAAAGGAAGAAGCTTATAGAGTGTTGGGGGGCGTTTCGCCCCCCCCAGAAGATAGAAAGGAGATTGCAGTGGATGATTATTTAGAAAAGATACGAAAGCGTGGACTGAATTCATTTCAAATGCATGAAGTGGAAGAAGGTTTAAAAAATGGACTTGATACAGAACAGATAGACATCTTTGCAAAGTCGGAATATGACCATATGCAGATGCAGGAAATACGTTTAGCTTTGGAGCATGGTTTTACCTTAAAGCAGATAAGTGTATTTTTGGATCCGTCAATAAATTATGAAGCAATGAACCACGCTAGAATCAAACTTCAGAATGAAAATGTAATCGAAGAAAAAGCAAGAGCAAAGCTACATGCGATGCAACTGAAAAATCTTTTTGTTGTGATACTGATTTTATTCTTGATTGGTGTGAATGCGGTTGGAGGATACTTTGGTAGAAAATACTGGCTGATTTTTAATCAACCTATGGAATTAAAACTGAAGAGTACGCAGATTGATTTAGGTTATGGTGATGCGTTTAATCCTATTGACTATATCGATGAATATACAAAGTCTGATGGAGTGCAATTAGTGTTGCCTAATGCAATTGATACGAAGCATATTGGACAAGTGAAAGTTATATACACACTAAAGAATCAATTAAAAAGTATTTCTAAAGAATTGATAGTGAATATTCAAGATAAGAACGCACCTGTAATAACACTAAATACAAAAGATGTTACTTTAACTCGCACCAAAGATACCTTTAATGGCAAATCTTATTTATCTAGTGCTATGGATGATGTTGATGGAGACGTTACAGAGCATGTTACGTGGACAAATCCAGATGAGAGTATAAATGATCAGGTGATAACATACAGCGTTAAAGACAAGGCTGGAAATGAGTCACAGAGCATTTTAAGTGTGCATTACAAAGACCCAGAACCTGCACCTACACCAGAGACGATCGTAATCTATCAACCAAGTGGAGGTGGTGGAAATACTTCTGGGGGCGAAACGCCCCCAAGTACAAGCACGTCTCATGGAACACAGTATTTTATGTTCTCAGATGGTTATAATCTAGATTCTGGATATTCAGCATGCATAGCTGCAGGTGCAGCGTATGGTGCGTATTCATGTGAGCCGATTATGGGGGCTGATGGTTTGTATAAGGGATACAAATTAAGTTATTAAATTAGTTGGAGGCGCCCCCGTAGGCGTGCATAGCAAGCCCCCAGAAGATAGAAAGGAGAATGTTGTGAAGGAAGTAGATAAGAAAAAGGTATTGGAAAAAAAGATAAGACTAGCAGCCGTACAAATTATTAAGGATTCTTTTGGGTTGCTTGGAGCCGAAGCTTATAATCCGTTAGTCGTTGGAATCAAAACGCTTATAAAAGAAAAGAAGATAGATAGTGCAAAAGGTGCAGCTGAGATGATGTGGCAATTTGTTATGAACTATAACTTTCATCAAGATGAATTAAATAAAAATCTTTTCTGTATTGAAAGCTATGATTTGGGTGGATTGACCTATGTGGTAGATAAAGGAACAGGAAAAATATTTGTGGGTGGAAAGGAGCTGCTTAATGGATGAGTAAATTATATGGATACGAGTTGCCACCAGAGTTTAAATATGAAGAAATCGAAAATGAATTTAAGATTTATCTACCAGAAGGTGGGAGCCTTAAAGGAGTCTTTTTTACAGTCCCTAAAGAGTATACAGAAGATATAAATGGACGATTGAAGATAACTTTAAAAAATAAAGATGTAATCTATCTATTTAATGAAAAAAAAGGAACGTATCAGACAATACGTTGGAAACAAGTATGGATGGGTTTAGAAAGAATCAGAAGAAAGTAAAAAGAGGAGAAGAATATGATTAACAAAATTAAAACAATTAAAACAATTAAAACAACTGCTTTATTGACTATATGTAGTTCAATTACAGCATTTTCAACTTTAGCTGTTTCTGCTGAAGGAATTGACCAAAGTGCATTTGATACGTGGATTAAAAGTTATTTAGACCCAGCAACTAATATCTTATTTGGGCTGATTCCAGTAGTGCTAGTTATCTATCTTTTAATTAAAGCGATTGATTGGTTTAAGAAAGATGCTGGGGGTGAGCAGACACAATCCTATTGGTCTACAGTCGCAAAGGGTGTAACAGTAGGTGTAGTAGCACTTTCTATCAATATCATTTTAAAAATCGTATCAATCAATATCTAATAAAGGCAGTAGCCTTAAGGAAAGGACTATATGGACTTAATGGAAAGTGGATTTAGATCTATTATTTGGATTTTCTTAGGCTTGGTATTAAAAGTAGTGGATTATATCTATTCAATCATTTTGCAGTTTTTCAGTTTGAATATTAATCAATTCCCGTGGATCTGGACATTCTTTAAAATCATTTTTGCAGCATTAGCATTTTTCATACTGATGCGTATTGCAATCATGTTTTTCAAATCAGCCATGGGTGACACGGAAAGAATAGATAAGCTCAGCGGAGGAATGTTATTTCAAAGAGTTTTAGCAATATTAATAACTTTGTCTTTTATTCCTATTTTGATGCCAGCTTTAAATACGTTTGTTGCAGAGAGTGCAAAAGCATTACCACAAATTGCTGTTACAAGTGAAGTGACACCTTCAGATGTTATTATTGAAGCTGGTTCAGCCAACCTGAAGGATAATAAACTTGGAGAGACTGATACAGGAATAAAACTAGAATCTGGTGAACATTACATTGATAAGATTAATGTTAGTAATGAAGGGATAAATGAAAAGGACGGAGGAGACTATAAGTATTTTAAAGATACGAGTAGCTTGGTACTTAGTTTAATCCTTGGTGGTATGTGTTTGTACGTATTCCTACAGGTGGCGATTCAGGTTATACAGCGCTTTGTAGGAATCTTATTAAAGATGGTTCTGGCACCATATGCGTTGTCAGGATTAGTTGATCCAGATGATCAGGCTGCTTCAATGTGGTTCAAGCTTTGTTTTAGTGATTATCTGGGAATCTACTTCCAAATGGCGACAATCTGGATAGCAATGTTATTTGCGACAAACCTTCCAAACAATTTTAGTGGTTTGGCAAAAGGCTTAGCTTTTATTGGAGCATTGTTTTCGATTATCATTGCACCAAGTGGCGTAGCACAATTGATAGGAGCTGATGTTGGTTCTCAATCAGGATTGCAAATGATGCAACAAGCACAAATGCTAATGGGAGCCGTAGGGCTAGGACTCAATATTGCGAAAGCTGGTGTTGGAATCGCAGGCGTAGGAGCATTAGCTGGTGCTGAAGTGGGAAAGACAGGCTTAGCAGCTACTATCTATGCAGTTGGAAGAATGATGGGAGCACGTTCATTAAATCCAACTAATGGGAAAAGCAATGGAGGAAATGCTTCTGGGGGCGAAACGCCCCCAAGTGGAAATCGCACTAGTGAATTAAATGCGAATGGTGGTTCTGGTTCCTCATCTGAGAAGGCTTCAGTAAATGATAGAGGAATCTTATCCTATGCAGATGGAAGAGTTACAAACACTGGCACACGGCTAAATGATTTGAGCACTCACTCCAGATTAGGAAGCATGGCAAGTGCCTTTGGAAATTTCTGTTATACAAAATCTGCACAACGTATTTTTAATAGCAAGACACAACGCCAGAAAATGCAAGCTAATCTTTCTGGAGGTGAAAAAGCCAGAAATGTGATTGAAGGTATAAAGAGTGGTGTGAATGCGGTACGTGCACCACAGGTTGCACAAGCAAGAAGAGATGCATTAATAGGAAATGGGAGGGTAAATAATGGATGATGAAAAATTAAAGATACTGAGTTTTACGGCTCCAAAAAATTTCAAAAGTGGAAGATTAATCATGGGTAGATTTAGATGGATAGATCTACTCATTTTAATTGCTGGCAGTACATTCAGTTTTTTAGGTGAAATAGTATACGTAGGATTTTTAAATCAAACAAATATAGTAATTATTCTTTTGTTGATCTTTCCTGCTGCAATATCTTTCTTACTAACTGCATCCGCAAATGTTTATCATAATAATTTATTGTTTTTGAAGATGGCAATAGATTTTGTTACTTCAAATAGAGTATATCTTTGGGAGGGCATCTATCGAGATGAAAAATGAGAGAAAAATGAGCAGGCTTGAGAAAAAAGAATATCATAAGCTTCTCAAAACAAAGAAGGCAACAAAACAACTCCAGAAGAAAGTTGCGACTACTTTAAAATGGATGGACTTACAGTCCGTTGAAGATGATTGCATCATTATTGGAAAAGAGAAGAAATACTATATAAAAGGCATCAAGTTGACTCCACACAATATTTTTATTGATGAAATGAGCGAGCAACGTGCAAGAGTGGATGCGATTAGATTAGTTTTGAATCAAATGCCTGATGAAGTATGGTTTGAATTTCCATATTCAAAAATCAATGCGGATAATTGGATTAATCAATTAAATGCAGAAGCTAGAAATGAAACCGATCAGGTTGTAAGCCGTATGATTGAGGCTGATTTGGAAAAGATTTATGATTTCCAAAAATACAACCGAGAAAAGGAATTCATGTTGCTGATTCGTGATAAAGATGAAAAGCGGCTCCAAAAGAATCTAGAGGATTTATATAGACTTTGGACAAATGCAGGATTTTCACCGAAGGTACTCAATAGAAGAGATTTCTATTCCTTGATTTCATTTTACTTTGAGAATTCCTTGATAACGGATTATACGTTCAGCAGAGGAATCTTTTCATATATGAATGTCCAGTATGAATTAGATGTAGAAAAAGACCAATATCAGAAGGTGGATTATACTGATACTTTTGCTAAACTTGGCAGTCCGATCACGAACGTCAAACCAAGTGAAAACATAGTCCAAAAGTCAAAGATTGCTCCTTTGGGATTACGTGTTAGAAATAAGAATATTGAGCTTGGTGATAAATTAATTAAATGTATTTTGATAACACAATTACCACCAGTTTATACTCTTGGGATGCTTACGGATTTTTTAAATGACCCATCCATTAAGTTATTTATGAAGTCTAAAAAATCAAATGATGATATCAGCGCAATGCTAAATAAAGATTTGCGGAATATGAAAGAGCGTTATGCTAAATCAAAAGATGAGATGGAAAAACAACGTATTATTACAGAGCTTGAATCGCAGCAGACGTATATTAATGATGTCATCCGAAAGTCAGATAGAACACATGACTTAACCATTATCTTTCAAGTCATTGCGGATGATGAAAAAGAGCTACGTGATAAAACAGACAAGTTACGTTCAGTGTTATCTTTGAATGGATTCCGTTTTACCTTTGCACCACTAATCCAAGAAGCTTTATTTAAGATTTGCACGCCTTTATTTATCAAGTCAGGACTACCATCAATTATTGAAGAAAATATCTCTTTACCACAAACTTCTGATGGGATTGCTGGATTATATCCATTTATCTTTGAGACTTTAAACGACTCAGAAGGTTTCTTGCTGGGTGAGGAATTGCAAAATGGTGGAAAGATATTCTTAGACCCATTTTATTATCTACATAATTCATCTGAAGCAGGAAAGCAAAATAGATTAAATGGAAATTTCTGTATTGTTGGTTCTTCAGGTTCTGGTAAGACAACATTAACAGCATTAGTTGTTCGCTCTCTGATTAGAAAAAAGACATATACGATTTGGATCGACCCAGAGTCTAAGAATGAAAAGCTAACACAAATGTATGGTGGAACGTTTGTAGACTGGGGAAAGAGAGGCAACGTAATTAATGTCTTTGATTTAAAACCAATTGATGTGGATGAAGGTGAAGATGATAGCCTGATGTGGGATACAGCATTAGCGATAGATAAAGTAATTCAAGATGTCACTATTCTATTTCAATTCTTGTTTCCACAGATTGAAGAGGATGCAATTAGCTTTATTGGTGGAATTGTTAAGATGGCATATGAAGAGGTTGGAATCAAACCAGATGATAATGGGAAGTATCAATCATTTAAGGGTTATACTAGAGAACAATATCCAACATTTGAAACCTTCAATGCTTGTCTATTAAAGGTTAGAGATGCAATGCATAATAAAGGGGATGGATATCAGGATGATGTGAAGCTATTAAACTCATTATCTAGAAAGATGTTCCGTATTTTAAACGAATGGTCTGTGTACTTAAATGGACATACTACGATCAACGTAAATCCGAATGGGCGTAATATAGTATCCTTTGGAACAAAGGAATTATTCAACGCACCACAAGAGTTAAAAAATGCATTGTACTATCTCATGTTTAACTACTCATGGACACTATGCTTGAATGATAAGATAGAATCCGCATTTATTGTTGATGAAGCACATGATGTAATTCAAACATCACATACAGCTAAGATGGTTGCACAATTTGTAAGACGTTCTAGAAAATATAGAAACCTAATGTTTATCATCACACAAGAACCAGAAGATTTTGCAGCAGATAGCGTAATTATGCACACGAGAGCGATGTTTAACAACTCAGCCTATAAGATAATCATGAAACTAAATAAGGATGCTACAGAGGGATTAGAAAAGCTTCAGGATATCAATGAGAATGAAACCTTCTGGGTAAAAAATGGATTCCAGCAAGGTGATGCATTGCTGATTCTTGGAGATAGACGGATTCCTATTCATGTTATTGCAACTCAAAATGAGCTGTGGGAAATGGGAGCGATGTTATCAAGTGGAAAATCAAATTAAGAAGTTTAAAAAATACATTATTGTTTTCGTAGCGATTTTAGGGATAGTATGTTTGACTATCCCTTTACTATCTATTGCAGCAGTAGTTGCCGCTCCTTTAGTTACTTTAGATGCATTAAAAGGATGGGTTACTGGATTCTTTGATAATGGCTATAACGTGGATGATTGGTTTACTTCGATATATCCTAAATTTGAACCATACGGAAGATATCCTGATATCAATGTAGCAGAAGCTATATCTTGTTATTATTTTCTTGAAACTGGGGAAGATATCAACGATGGTTATTTAATATCTGATTATGTAGTGAATTTTGATGGTTCAAAAACAATCAATCAGATTTATAAAAAAATTGAAACTAAAACTGGAATAGTTTTCTCTATGGAAGATAGAGAAAAAATCAAAGGATTGAGTGACCAAATTCAAGCTACAAGAAAAGATACAAAAAGTGCAAAATATATAGATACATTGGGAACACCTGTAGCGCAGCCAATCGAGCATGCTATATCATGGCTTATCGATGTGGCTAATAATCCAGCGTGTGGTTATTCACAAGTGCGTAGATTAGGGAATCCTGATTATGATTGTTCTTCATTAATGGCTTTCGCAATTCGCAGTGTAGGAATTGATGTGGCAGTAGGAAGTACATATACGATGATTGAACAATTTGAAGCTACTGGGAAATTTGTATGGATACCTAGATGGATGTTAGGAGATTTATCAGCTATTAATGTAAATAGTGGTGGCGCTTCCCTCAAAAGAGGGGATATTCTTTTACAAACACAATCGCATACGGAAATGTATCTAGGTGGCGGTATGAATGTTGGCGCACACTGTGATGAATATGGAGGTATTTTCGGGGCAAATGGAGGCGATCAAACTGGAAATGAAATATCTGTTACTCCGTATTATGATGATAACTGGGAAGGCGTTCTACGCTATATAGGAGATTAAAAATGAGTAAATTAAGTAAGATGGTAATTGCTGGTGCAGGTATTGCTTTGATTGGGATAGGAATCTATCGCTTTTTGATAAAAGACAATTCTCAAAATCATGAGACTACACAAAATGTTGCTGGGGGCGAAACGCCCCCAGAGGAAAAAGAGAATCAAAAGCAAGAGGATAACTTGAATGAATGGGGAGAAAGTAAAGAAATTGAAGACCCAGAACTGAAAGAGATTGAAAGAACAGCGATTCTTGTGAATAACTTTGAATATGTGCAAAATACATACAATCATCTCTACAATACATACAATAAAGAGCTTACAGGATGGATTAATTTCCCGCCTACACAATTTGGCATCCGTATCATGAAATCTGATAATAGAGAGTATTACAAGGATAGAGATGGCACAGATGCAACATCCAACGCAGGACAAGGCTATATCTTGAAAGATGCGGATGAAGAAAACGATCATGTATATACAATCTATAACTACTCTAACGGTGATATGACACAATATGACTTTTTAAGAGATTATTTCTTAACATCACAGAGTGAATATGAGCAGCATCGTTATATGATTGTCTATCATTTAAGATATGCTGAAGCTTTTGAAATTGATGGAGCATTCAATTTGAAAGATGCACCTGATTTTGATATTGATAAGAGAAATTTTGAGAATGAGAAAGATTTTGAAGATTGGTATAGCACCTATAAGAATGCATCAACAATACACTCCGAACTAAAATCAACGAGCAGAAATAAATTCCTTGTGATTGTATGCAGTAATAAAACAGACAATCCATATGTTGTAGTGGCACGAAGAATCACAGAATGGAGATTTGAAGATTACAAAGAGAAAAAATAAAGATACGTATTATAAAAATACGTATCAAAATTACACGTACTATGATATAATATATTTGCAAGGAGCGATCAAGGAGGATTTAGGAAATGCCTAAAACTGCCAAAGAGCTAGAACGCTTAATCCTTGCTGATGGTTGGAAATTTAATAGACAGAATGGAAGCCATAGAACATATACACATCCTATAAAGAGTGGTATTGTTACTATTCCGTTCCATACTGGTGATTTAAAGATTAAGACCGAGCGTTCTATTCTAAAGCAAGCAGGACTACTATCTAAATAGTCCTCTTGCTTTCATTGCAAATATATGGAGGTGATTTTGATGTTAAGTGTATATCCAGCTTGCTTCTTTATGGAAGATGGAGGATATTCCGTAATCTTTCCTGATTTAAATTATTTAGCAACAGAAGGGGAAACTCTGAGCGATGCATTAAATAATGCAACAGAATGTTTAGCGAGTTATTTGTATAAACCATTGCCAGACCAGATTATTAATCCACCTTCTAAGTTGGCAGATGTATCTTTAGAGAAAGTTGCAAAAGAACTTGATAGTAGTGTTGAAGATGGATCGTTTGTAAGCCTTGTTAGTGTAGATGCTGAACAATATGCAAAACAACATTTTGATAAAGCTGTAAAAAAGACATTAACAATTCCTAGCTGGTTAAATGATGCAGCTGTTAAACAAAATATCAACTTTTCAAAATTATTGAAGGATGCACTAATTGATAAATTAAATTTAGGATGACAATTTTAATGCAGCACACTCAACCGTTCAGGTCTTGTGTGCTGCTTTCAAAATGCTTTAACTACATGGATGCCTTCGCAGAATGCGATCTGCTCAGGCTTCCTTTTTTTATTGCAATCTGTTTTAGCAAACAGACTGCTGGATTAATTCTGATTTATCTTTTAAAGTTCCTTAGCACTCCAACCTTATCGCATAGACGAGATAAGAAAACAAGGATACGAGTTTCGTCAGAAACTCTATCAAGCAGCTTTGCTGTCCTTGTTTTTTATCTCTTGACGTTACACATTTACGAGCCTTATTTCATGGATTGACCCTTGTCATTTTTTTTCATCCTATGACAGTAAACTGTCAAGGACTTCGCAAGCTCAAAAAATGCAAGGGCTTCGCAAGTCAATCACATTTCATTGGCTTGGCTCTTCAATGTTTCACTTGTCTATGCTCTTGCGTAGTCGTGCTAAGGAAAGCACTAGAGAGATTACCGAAAGGTAGATGAGGAATTAAGACATGAAACATTACTACAAATTTAGTATCAACTATGATGATGACTTTGCAATTCATTCCGTGAATCAAGAATTAAAAAAAAGGCGATGTCGTTGTCATTCCAGTGTATGCTGATGAGTTTGCGATTGGAACAGTTGTTGAACCAATCTCCGAACTTAAAGCGTTGACAGAGTGTGGTGAAGTTGAAGATGTTATTACAGTTGTAAACACCAAGCCATATACAGATAAGCAGAAAGCACGTATCAAGCGTAAGCAATTACACTTGCTTATGAAAGAGCGACTTGATGAATTTAAAGAGATTGATACATTCAGAAAGATTGCAGATAAAGACCCAGCATTTAGAACGTTATATGAAGCATATCAAAAAACAGAGTTATCAAATGATGAGCAACTTACATGTGATGATGTAAGTGAAACACTTAATGAAGAGTAGGCAGTGATTGAGTGGGAAGAAAACTCTTCCCACTCACCACAACTATTAAAAGGAGAGAACATGAACTACTTATCAATGAAAGCAATACTTGAACTCTTGGCAACTAAAAGTTACAAAGAGTTAATTAAAGCAATTCTGTCATTTGAAACAAATGTTGAAGATGAAATGATTTTAGAAAAAGTATATGAATTTTATTTTAATGAAGATGGTGTAACGTTACTGAATGAAGAGCAAGTGCTATCAAAAAATCAAAAGGAGTTGTAAAGCACCGCCAGAAAAAATCTGGCGGACTGCCAACAACGCAAGTCAAAAAAATTCTATGACTTACTATTGTATGGCAGAAGATAGGTTGGTTCAATCATTCGACTCATTTTTAAAAAGTCGCATGATTTTTCAATCGAAACCGTCAAAAAAGTTAATTTTGACTAGGGAAGCAGGATAAGAGAAATTCGTGAGTACAGGGTTGTACTCACATTTCTAATTCGGACAAATGGTCTATGACCATTTTCGGTTATTTATCGGTGTTTTTTCGTTAGTACAACGTGATAACGTTGTACTCCAGTGTCGTGAATTTTGTAAGACAGTTGTCTTACAACGTGAGTACAAAAACGCAACTTGTTCTCACGTTGTTATCACGCAAAAAGAAAGGATAAAATTATGGCAATTGAAACACGTTTGCAAATTAGAGTTGAAGAAGAATACTTAGATATGTTGGATGAAATTCTCGATAAAGAGGAAACGGAACACTTAATGGGGGATGGAATTATTCCAACAAGAACACAAATTGTTAAGAAAGCTATTAAAGAATATTACTTAAAAACAATTGACAAGAAAGCAAGAAATGCATTAAGTGATCAAGTTGAAACAGTAATGGAATCACAATTAAAACACTTTATTGATGAATTAAATGCAGCAGTAAGTAGTAAACTTTTGACATTGCAGTATCATTTAGATGAACAATTAATTCGTGAATATTTGATGTTAATGATACTCATGAAGGCTAGTGGATTAGAAAATAACTATGATAAAGTTGATGAAAACTTACGAAATGATTTCAACTTAGCAGAACTTTTTAATGACAGAGCTGCTGAAATCTTAGAAGAAGGAAAGTAAATAATAGGAGAAAATAAATCATGAGTTTAGAAATTTTGAATGCAAAAATTGCAAAGATGAGTGAGATAATTGCAGAGAAAGAAAATGAATTAAAGGAACTATGTAATGATATTAAGGATTTAAAAGATGGTAAAAAGAAACTGGAAATGTACATCAAGAAATATTCAAATGCAATTGCTGAAGAACAAAAATTGTTGGAGGAATTTGCTTTTATTGATGTAGATGAAAAGCCAAAACGTTCATCAAGAAGAAGAACAAAAGTACAAAAAACAGAAACTTCTGTACAAACTAATGTAAATAAAGAGCAATTAGATAAACAAAAAGATGTTGAAGATGTTCAACCTGTGGTGCACAATCAAGAGAAAGTTAACGATGATTTGAAATACTTTAATCATTAATAAGTGATAAATTATGGATAAAAGTATTGTAGTAAAAGCAACGTTCTTGCAATTTGGTAAGCATGCACCATCAAATTCTGGATACAAAGGTAAGTTAAATTGTGATTCAATTTTTGGTGGATATACAACTTATTTGTCACGAGATGATGCAACTAAAGCCTCTATGGGTGAATCAGAAACAACATTTATAGATGAGGAAGTAGTAGATAAAAATACTATTTCTTCATCTTTTAATTTAAAAAATTCGCTGGATGGTTCACTGATGGATTATACAAGTAGAGCTTCAGCGACACATGACTCATCTGAAAAAGAGTACTTTACAATGACGAATGAAGGTAAATTGTATACCGATGAAGATAGAAATAAATGGATTGAAAATTCTAAAAGTGCATTTTCTAAGGATGGAGATATTGTATGGAATCTAGTTGTTTCATTAGATAGTTTTGATAGTTTAAAAGAGTATGAGATTAAAGACCAAGAAGATTTTGCAAAGATTACCAAGACAGTTTTATATAAGAGTTTTAAAAAATTAAAGCTCGATCCGCAGAATATGATTTGGTGGGAAGATTATCATACGAACACAAAACATCCACATATCCATGTTAATTTTTTGGAAAAAGAACATTCTAGGGATAGAGGAAAGCTTACCAAGAAAGAAATAGATTATGTAAAAGGAATGTTTGTAAACGAAATTGCTGCTAGAAAATTGTATAAAGAAAAGTACATGGACAATGCCGAAGATGCACTAAAGAAGATTACACCACTGAAACAAAAGATGATAAGTGAAATTAATAATCTTCCATATGAGATTTTAAATGCAATTGCAAATCTTTATTCACAACTACCACGCACAGGAAGATTACAATATAACGCAGCATCAATGATTCCATATAGAGAACAATTAGATAATATTGTAAATCAAGTTTTACAGTGTGATAGTTGCAAAGAGGATTATTCAATATTTACACAAGAATTAGACAAGCTAGACAATATCAGAAACGATTTAACAAATGATAATATTTCACATCTAAAAGAAACACATGACCAAAAGCTCAGAGTTCAGATTGCAAATTCAATCCTGAAAAGTTTTAAGGATTTAAAGGAAACGGACAAACGCAATATGACATCTTTAAACGAATGGAAAATAGCTAATGCAATTCAAATCGTATCAAAGATATATGAAGAAATTGATGCAAAGGACTTCACACCACAGCAGGTGGAAGTGGTGAATCTGATTAAAGACAATAATCTAAAGGAAGCTGGCATGCTTGCAGAAAGACTTGGAGATTCATCAAATGACAAGTTTTTAAAAGGTGCTACGAGTCTATTAAATGCAAAGTCAGAAGCACAAAAAGCAGATGCTATTGCACAAATCTATGATGCCGAAAATAGTGGTAATAAAGAAGCACAAAGGGTAATGAACTTCTATAGGAAAGGACAAAGTCTAAATAAAACGGATTATCATGGATTTAAGGGTTTGTTAGGAAGAAGATTGCCAAGAGGTGTTAAACACGCAATCAAGCAGCATGGTCAAGAAATCGAAGATGAAATAGAAGCATATTTAAGAAATGATGAACAGATAGCAGTATCTGTTAAATAATGAAAGGAGATAGAATGGGGAAATTATTAAAGACGATAGTATTTGCAATTATATATCTAATTATTAGTTATTTTTTAGCATTACAAATTGCATGGTTGCTATCATTCAACTTTGATATCATCGCTTTATCACAGCAGCCTAAACTGTTTGGATTGTTTTCATTCACGATGGATCCGAATGTCATGTTCTGGCAAGGAAATACAAACTATTTTAAATTAGCAAGTATATTAATTTTTATTGGATTAATAACCTTCTTAGGATGGTATGTTATTCCAAATAAGAGACAGAGAGAAAGAAGAGCTGAAGAAAGACGTCTTACTGCTGAAGAAAAAGATGCATATACACATATAGCAAATGATAGGGAATCCAAACAGGGCTTACAAAGATTTACATTTGATGCAGAAGGACATATCGATCACTTATATTTGAATCATACGAGATATATAGCAGATTACAAATGGTGGATAGGAGCAATTACATATCCATTAGAAGCAATACTGCTTTTCTTTTTGCTGATCAACTTTATTGTCAGTGGTATAAACTGGCTTTTAAGTTTTATAAGAGTAGATGTTTTGACTCTTAGAATACCATTATTAAAGATATTTTCATTTAGATTATTCTATATCATCATATTAGCAATGATTCTTGTATTACATTATTTATGCAGTTCAAAGATTTGGTATGCAGAATACAGAGAGTATTATTCAAAAGCAAAGAAGCGAGCTTTAGAAAATAATAACTGGAATATCAAGCGTAGGTGGAATGCTAAATGGGTAATATTGAAACCACACATCCGTGATTATATGGATTATATCTTTAATCCTATAAAACACTTCTGGAATACACGTGTCCAGAGAATGAAATGGAGCGATAGATGGAAAGTAAATGAGCTTAAGAAATGGAACATTGCTGGAGAAACAACGAATAGAAGAAGCGGATTACCAATTAGAACATATAAATCAAGATTATATGTAGATGCGGATGATAATCATGACCTAACGATAGGTACAACGAATTCAGGTAAGACAACTTCAGTTGTACATGCGATGATTGAAGCTAATAGAATTGGCGGAAGCAGCATGTTTGTAAATGATATTAAAGGAGAGCTTTTAGAGAGTCATTACGGACGATTAAAAGCTGACAATTATAATGTTGTAGTTTTTGATTTCGTTGATCCATCTAAAAGTGAATGTTGGAATCCATTTGGTATTGTCATAGAAAAGTATAGGGAAGCTCAGAAGAAAGCGGAGTGTGAATGGGAGAATCCGACACAAAGAGAATATTATTTTAGTCTGAAGAAGAAGTATCTAGCAGCTCAAAGAAAGTTAATTAAGTCATATTATGACATACTCAACGCAGCTAGCGATAACAAATATATGAAAGTGCTGGAGCATAGAGTATTTAAAGAATATAAGCAAATACAAGAAGAGTTATACGCTGCCGAACGTGATATTTACTATAGTAAACCAGATTATAGTGATGCATTTGAGCAGCTTACGGATATCTGTAGAACGCTTTGTGAAGAAAAGAATGCGAAGCAGGCTCACTTCTGGCAACAAGCGCAGGCTTTGATGGAAGGTGCAGTTTGCTTTTTACTTGAGTATGAATGGCTAGATGATAATGGGAATATCTGTCATTTGAAAGATGAACAGATTAATTTCCAAAATATTAATAACCTTACAAATGAAGGCTTTATGATTTATCAGGTTACACCTAGTAAAAAGCAATGCTTATTACAATGGTATTTGGAAAACACTAGACGTGTTACAGATAGAAGCTACGAAAAGCTAATTAAAATAACACAGATGGGAACGGATGAAAGAGGTTCTGTTATGTCCACTTTTGCAAATAAGATGCAAATAGGACTCATTAATGACAGAGTGCGTAAAATGACATCCTACTCTAGCTTTAGTTTCCAAGATTTTATAGAAAGACCTACAGCAATCTTTATGATTGTTAATGATGAAAAATCAACGTACCATCCTTTTGTAAGTATATTTGTTACGCAGTTGTATAATGAACTTGTAAACGGTGCAAGAAAGTATCCTAAGCAAAGATTACCGATTCCTTGGGATATTGTATGGGATGAATTTGGAATCTCTCCAGCGATATCCAATCCAAATACTATCTTTGCTGCATCAAGATTTAGAGGAATCCGCTGGCATATTGTAATTCAGGAATACTCTCAATTAGATGAGAAGTATGGAAGAGAAGAAGCTAAGACGATCAAGGGAAACATAATGAATACGATTTTCTTATTAGCATCTACTGAAGAAACATTGCGTGAGATTTCTGAACGAGCTGGAAAGAAATTAAAGTGGAATAAAGAAACAAGACATTTTGATGCCGTACCTGTTATTACAAAGGATAAATTAGCACATTTATCTCTATCTGAAGCGGTTGTATTACGCCAGCGTAAGATGCCTATTGTAACAAGATATTACCCTTACTTTTGGTATGTATTTAATCGCTCAGAAAAGGATTATACAGATAATTACACAATTGAAAGTAAATTGATAGAAATGCAGAATTTCAGCCTTACACATGAATATATGTTGATGCAATCATCCAACTCTTCAGTTAGTTCTATGAGACAAAATGAAGCAATTGAGAATATCAATTCAGGAACAGATGAAATGCAGGGCTTGAGAAAAGCCAAAAGAAAGGTAGCTCCTAATAAAAATGCATTTAAAGAAAAACCAAAGGAATGGGTTCAAGATTCATTATTTAATTCCAATTGGAACCAATAGAAGGGACATATTTTATGAAATTTGTAGAAGAAAAAGCGTTAAAAGAACACTTTTGGAAAAAATATGGATATAGAAAGAATATCATTGCATATCAGTTTGAGTGTCAGGCAAGACATGGTGGAGTCGATCTGCTTACGGTTGAAAAGGTAAATGATGATAAAGGATTTCATTTAGAATTATGCAGCTTTGAATTTAAACTTGCTGATATAGAGAAAGCATTTTCACAGGCTTATTTAAATTCAGACTTCTGCCATAAAAACTTTGTGGTAGTACCGATGGATAAGAAAAAAGTAATCCTAGATAAATATAGTGACTACTTTAAGAAATATCCGAGCATTGGATGCATTGGTGTTGAACATCCAGAAGATGGTGGCAGATGGGAGATGTTTAGAAAATGTAAGACACGCTCGGATGATGAATTAAAACAAAATCAAGAGATTTTAAAATTATGTATAAAAGAAATTTAGAAAATTCACAGTTTTGCGAATTTTTACGATTTTCTTGCATAATATATATAGGGCTTTTAAATAAGCTAACAGAAAAGGGGATATAAGAAAATGAAAGATTTACGCTACATACTTATTGATTATGGAAGGTTTAAGGATTTAGAAACAATTTTAAAATTAAAAAAAATATGGAAAGACAGCAGTCAAGCAAGACACTATACTTATTTTTTTGTGGTTATATTTATTCTACTTGTAGTGGCGACACATTTCAAAAATATGCTATTAATAATTGCTTTGTTAATATTATCTTTTTTAAGTTTATTACCACTTTTGATACAACAAGATAATAAATTTTCAATGTTTGGCGCATTTCCAAGATGGAATGCTTTATGGGCAAAGTGTTCAAAATCACAATCTGAAGTACAAGTATATGATTTTACTAAAAAAAATGAAAATCCAGCAGAAAGTAACTATTCGGGGGATGGTGTTCCAGAATGGTTTGATAAATTTTTGGATGAAAAGGGTATCAATCCAAATAATATTAATTTTCTAATTGATGAACTATCTCTAAAGTATGATTATCCTGTAAGAAAGAGGGTTTTGAACGTAATTTTGTTTTTTATTGCATTTTTTGGTTGGCATGAAATTAAGAAAATTCCGTGGACAATTGACCTTGGTGCAGCAGTATTATTAGCGATAATTGCTGTTGGCATGATAATTGTTGCAATAGAAACACATTATAAATCGAAGAAAGAGGCAGTTCATCCTGTATTATTTATGAAGGGGAAAAAAGAGGAATTGATACATGATTTAAATCTCATGAAAATAAAGTGGGATGCTGAGAAAAAAGAAAATAACAATAAATGATACCTTAATTGTTTTTTTAAAATCTAATTTATATAAAAAGCAAATATGTGTATTTAGGGTGTTCAATATACCTTAAATACACATATAATATTTAAAAAGGAAAGTGTTCTTCATATAAGTACCGATCAAAAGAAGAACTAGAAACTGCTAAAGTTTTGCGCTAAGAACATCTAAGAATAAAAAGTGCCAAAACAATAATCTGTCTCGGCATAAATGGAATTCTTGCTTTCAATATATTTATTATAACTTTTTATTGAATCAAATAACAGACTTGTATTTTAGAATGAAATTCATATGATGAAATTGTAAAAGAAATGCGAAAAGGGGGGATACATTGTATGAAAGAATATAATATTCATCATCTATGTGTCGCTAGGTATAAGACTGGCATTTAAATAATCAATATAACAAACTTGTATGATAAAAACTTAGGTTAGGAGAAGAATATGTTTAAGCGACTATCTATTGTTATATTATCAGCATTTCTATGTATATGTTTAATTCCTACTCAATTACATGCTGAAGATTCAAGGGTTCAAAAGAATCCTGAGATTGTTGAAACTATATCAAATGAAGATGGATCAACAACCTATAGATATTCAGATGATATATTAGTTACAGAGAAAGATGGAGTATATAATGTAACTATTCCTGAATATGCAACAGATTATGAGCCGCCGGTAATGACCAGAAGTGTTATTGGAACAATATGGGCAGTAATAGGTACAACGATGACTGCTTGCCAGATTTTTGAGTGGACTTTTGGACCAAACCCATGTGAAATTGCATATAAGTATTTACTAAGAATACTTGGAACGGGGGCGAAAATTACAAAATTTGATTTATTTCTAATTGCACCAATATACTTTCAGTTGATGTATTGGACATTTGGTGATAATCCATCTCAAATGATGTTGGTAAACGGAATAATATTAGTTCTGCTGTTCGTAATTACTACTCTATATAAAATCATCAATTATAAGGCAATATCAGTGAAGGAACATTTAGAATAATTGGTATTTCTCTAGGCTTCAGCTGTTGTATGATAGAGGTTGTAAAATCAAGTGAGATTAATAGGGCTGCTTGAATTATGCAGCCTCTTTTTATATGAAAGACGGAAAAAGAATATAACGTAAGTTATAAATTAAGGAAATTGAATGGGCTGGAAGAAATAAAAAATGGAGTGTAGGAACATTGATATTGCTTATTTAGAGTCTATTTTATAAAAAAAGCAAATACGTGTATTTAGGGTGTTAAATATACCTTAAATACACATATAATATTTAAAAAGGAAAGTGTTCAAATAGACTATAGTCTATTTGAACAAAGTAAAATGGATAAAATGAAGAAAAATAAATTTGATGCAAGGTTCTTTAATAAAATAGTAACAATATTCTGGATTATATTTATTGTTATTTTGGTAATGGCTACGTTATTTCATTGCCTTTATGATGCCTTTTCTAATGTGATAGTACAGAATTTATATTTTGTATTTCCCATTGTGCTAGCAATTTTAGATATTTTTTGTTTGAAAGAACCTAGAGAGAAGAATAAAAGAGATAATGCTGGAGGCAAAAACCATCCGGAGGAAAAGATAACTAAAAAGATTGGGGAAAGATTACTACAATTGGTGAATAATATATTACCGCTATTAAAAAATACTATATTAGGAGTAAAAAAATATTTGCCATTATTAAAATATTTTTTTCTCATGAACTGGGCTGTATCAGCGGTAATAATAAATGATGGAAGATTTAACACGAACTATATACTGTCGCTTTTCTGTAAAATTGCAGGGTTCATATATTTTTTTCTGCTCTTTACTGAAATATTCAAGTTAGTCCGAATGAATATTAAACCACTCATATTAATAACGTTAGTTTCAATGATTTTTGGGTCTATTGAAAGTACACAAATAAGATGGGGAATATCGATAATAGGTAATATGATTTTGTATATAATAGATTATGATTTTTTTAGTTTTGTCTATAAAAAGTATAGAAATTATATGGGAGTGTCTCCTAAAGAAAATGCCAAAAGTGGAAAAGCTGATAATGATTTTGAAAAAACAAGTTCTTACGCAAAAATAAGACTAAAAAATTGGAAAGCTTTGATTGGGCTTGCTACATGTATTATTAATATTCTAATTGCAATTACAGATATGTGTTGCTTTTCGAAACTGATTTCTAAAATAGCTGAGTGGGGTTCTAATGGATTATTAAATAATGACAATTCGCCAGTAATAATATTTTTAACTAATGTTCTGACGATTCTTTGGACTGGGATAGCAAAATTTGCAGTGATACTTATCATCGTGGCTATGGGAATCATATTAGTAAGAAAGTTAGAGAAATGTAATAGAAATAAAATTGAAAAGTTCTTTTTATACATATTTGCGGTTCAGGAGGAGAGTTAGTGAGATAAGAAACATTATATTTCTATTATGGAGGTGCTATGAGAATCTTTTATGAAAGAGTATCTACTGAACGACAATCCCTTGCAAGACAAGACGAATTACTAAAGAAATTAAATATTGAAAAAGTGTATGCTGATAAGGCGACAGGGAAGCATATGGACAGACCACAACTTAAAGCTATGCTGGAGTTTGCTAGAGAGGGAGATACAATCGTTGTTGAATCGTTCTCTAGATTAAGTAGATCAACCAAGGACTTGTTACATTTGGTGGATAGCATGCATGCAAAAGGAATAGCATTTGAATCTCAGAAAGAGAAAATTGACACTAGTACGCCTTCAGGGAAATTATTTCTAATTATCATAGCTGCATTAAATGAGTTTGAACGAGAAGTATTATTGGAACGGCAAGCTGAAGGTATTGCTGTTGCTAAACAAAATGGAAAGTACAAAGGAAGGGAACATGCAAGCATAGATAAATTTTTATTTTCAGAACTCTATAAGGAATATAAAAAAAGAAATATTACTCAGAAATATATGTGTAAGTGATTGGGAATTAGCAGATCTACATTGTATAAAGAAATTAAAAAGTATGAATCAAATAATCAATAAATACGTAACTTAGATACCGATATTAAAAGTTTGAATATTGGTATCTTTTTTTGGGTTTAATTAAATATGTGCTTGATGCCAGTACGCAATAAATTATAAGGAGATATGTAGAACATGAAAAAGATAATTGGCTATGTCAGAGAATCAACCCAATGGCAGGTTACAAATGGGTATAATCTTGGTGAGCAAAAACGAAAAATAGAGGAATTTTGTAAATATAAATATGAAACGGAGAGTTATGAATTAGAAGTAAAGGAAGAACGTGGTGTTTCTGCAAGGAATCTAAAGAGACCACAGATACAATCAATAATTGAATTAATTAAGTCAAAAAGCATTGATATATTAATCATTCATAATTTGGATCGGCTCACAAGAAGCGTAAAAGACTTAGCGTATCTAATAGAATTACTTGAAGAATATTCGATTGAGCTTGTAAGCATTACAGAGAGTATTGATACAACAACTCCTTCTGGAAGAACATTTATTTTGATGATTGGAGTAATATCTCAATGGGAAGAGGATAGTATCTCTTGGCGGACGAAGAGAGGTATGGCAGAAGCTTTGGAGCGTGGATATTACTGTAAGCCACGAGTGCCATTTGGATATGTGAGAGACCCGCAAGATAAGCGTTACCTGATCATTGATAAAGAGAAAGCAGAATATATTCGCTACATCTTTGAAACGGTTGCTAGGGGTACAAAAACGGCGAATGAAATTTATCTAGATTTCAAGAAGGAAAAAGTTTTAGGAAAGAAATGGGGACAGGATGATGTATACAGAATATTAAAAAATCAAGCGTATACAGGCGACGTTGAATTATTTGGAAAAGTATATGAAGGTGTAATACCTGCAATTGTAACAAAAGAGTTACAAAAAGAAGCATTAGAAAGAGTTAAGTTACGCTCAAGGAAAAAGAAGTATAAGTATCCGTTTAGAGGGATTTTATTATGCTCGGAGTGTGGAAGTACATTAAAATGTGATAGTACACATAAGAAAATAAGAGGAAAAGTATACAAAGTATATCAATACTATTTTTGCGAATGCTGTAAAAACAGGATTAGTCAGAACTGCATACAGGAGCAGGTGGAGAATAAACTGTCTAGGATGTTAGATAAAGAACATGCAAAAGAGATAAGAAAGAGTTTTTTGAAACACCTGAAGCAGGTTGAGAAGGATATAAATGCTGTAATCGAGCTAATATTAAATCAGGGAAGAAATGAAATTCTTATAAAAAAGTATGAAGCTTTAGTTCATGAAAGGGACGAATTATTTAAAGAAGCCGAAAAACAAAATGAGGGGAATACACCATTTATTGATATGGATAATTTTAGAGACTTAATTTACCAGTATATAAGCCATATCAAAGTGGATTTAACTAGAAAAAGTATTGTTGTAGAATATAAGAAAAAATATAAATAGAGGAAATCACATTTCTGCAGAAATTGCTTGAAATTATAGCCATATTCGTGTATTCTATATTCATAGATATTATTACTGTTTTTGTTAGGAAATTCCCCTAATAAGGCGCCATATAAGGGTATCCGAAATTTCGGGTACCTTTTGTTTTTCTGATATTACTTAACGAAGTGATTACTTCGGATAATCAAATATTTTACATT
>QWCI01000237.1_pt1 | contig 26179 bp, 15 predicted proteins | sample 1972541 | NCBI WGS metagenome assembly QWCI01 (sample SAMN09866712, study PRJNA288562) | Human oral metagenome isolate term3_saliva, whole genome shotgun sequencing... | isolation source: mouth | host: Homo sapiens | place: USA: California | reverse complement strand
TTGAAATACTGGTTAATTTTAACTTAACTGGGTGCAAAGATAAAAATAAATATTAAATCCCACAAAGAAAAGGCAAAGAAAAATTAAAATAAAAAACTTTTCTCCTTAAAACACAAGCAATTCAACAGGTTATATCTTTACTCCATTTTGAAGCTTATCCCTTATCACAAGTGGCATTACGACTATTCTTCATGACATTCATCTTTGCTCCCTCCTCCCACCTTATAGGCTCATCCGTATGATAAAAAGTCTCCATACTCCCCACCCCATTCTACTCTTTATTACACCAAAACAAAGGATTCATAAACTATTTTCACCCTTCTCAAACCAAGTACGCGCTCTATACATTTCGAGAAGAGGCCCTTCATCGTTCCAGAACATGCCCATCTTGCGTGTTGAACACGCCCCTCTTGGTCATTAACAAGGCCCTTCTTTATTCGTGCTTGCAAGTGTTTGATTCTTTGGACGTTGTGAGATCAGTTTCTCCAGAGATTGTTGTCTTGAATAAGGCTCGTTGGATGTTTCATCTCTCACAGATTTTCACAAATGAACAGAAGCCTTTCTGCATACGTCTTGGTTCGTGGTGTATTCTATCTCTCACAGATTTTCACAGAGGAACAGAAGCCATTCAACGAACGTCTTGAGCCGTAGCGTGTTTTATCTCTCACAGAGTTTCACAGAGGGACAGAAGCCTTTCTGCATACGTCTTGGTTCGTGGTGTATTCTATCTCTCACAGAGTTTCACAGAGGGACAGAAGCCTTTCTGCGAACAGGGAGAACACACAAACGTCTGCAAGCAGACGACAGATATTACAGAACGTTATTGCTGAACACACAAAGGTGCACAGAGACATTAAGTCAACCGATTTCACAGAACCTTACAGCCATCTTTGGCAGTTACGCTCTGTGAATTCTGTATGCCGGAGGCCTTCTGTGGGTTCGAAACTGTGCGCAAAAAGGGTCTGTCAAATCTGTGAGTTCTGTGAGAGAAAAAAACTCTACGAAGTATGCAAGCAACCCAATAGGGGTAACCTCACATATCACGCCCCTCCCTGCGGGGGAGGGGTTGGGGGAGGGGCCACCTCCTCATGGGTTCGAAACAGTGCGCTAAAAGGGTCTGTCAAATCTGTGAGTTCTGTGAGAGAAATACCTCCCCAGTGAGTCTCGCAATTGTTCTTTTTCTCACAGAGGAACACAGATGAACAGAATACACAAAGCTTCACAGAGACATTAAGTCAACCGATTTCACAGAACCTTACAGCCAACATTAGCTAATCATCAACACCTAACAAGCATCACCCAACACCCTTCTTTAGCTGTAACGTTCTGTGAATTCTGTATGCCGGAGGCCTTCTGTGGGTTCGAAACAGTGCGCAAATGAGTTAACACACAAAGGTGCACAGAGACATTAAGTCAACCGATTTCACAGAACCTTACAGCCATCTTTGGCAGTTACGCTCTGTGAATTCTGTATGCCGGAGGCGTTCTGTGGGTTCGAAACAGTGCGCTAAAAGGGTCTGTTAAATCTGTGAGATCTGTGAGAGAAAAAAACTCTACGAAGTATGTAAGCAACCCAATAGGGGTAACCTCACATACTACGCCCCTCACCATTCGGAGAGGGGTTGAGGGTGAGGCGAGGCCAATAGGGGTAACCTCACATACCACTCCCCTCGCCATTCGGAGAGGGGTTGGGGGTGAGGCCGAATAGGGCTGGGGGTGAGGCCACCATCTATTTGTACAGGTGAAAGCGTTACAATGTTATGACACCTTGTTGTTCTTGCGTTAAAAACGGCTCTTTGGTAAATTGTTCTATCCTAACTTTCGCATTGAATCTTTAGCTTTCTATCACAAAGAGGAAATCTTAAAATATGTTTTCCTGTCATTACTGTCATCCAAAATAACGACGTAACTCAATAAGAAACAGCACGTTAAGTCGAAGTGTTAAATGTGACAGCAAAACAAAATAAAACTTATCTTGTATTATACGTAATAACCATGCTGTTGTTAGGAGGAGCATTCAACCCTGTGTCGGACGAACAAAAAGAACATAGTAAGCCTGTGTTGGGAAATAAGAGTCAAACCATGCTTGATGTATCGAACGAATAATAAGAACATTGTAAGCCTGTGTTGGGGAATAAGAGTCAAACCATGCTTCTTGAATTGAGCGAATAAAAAGAACATAGTAAGCCTGTATTAGGGAATAAATGTCATACCATGCTTGCTGTATCAAACGAATAATAAGAACATAGTAAGCCTGCATTAGGGAATAAATGTCATACCATGTTTGCTGTATCGAGCGAACAAAAAGAATGCCGTAAGCCTGCATTGCGGTAGTAACCACAGCTACATACTTACGGCATTAGCCTTTTTCGGACTTATCTTTTTTACTGTTTTATCTCTTCTTCAAGAATGCTGCAGGCTTAGCCCTTGTGCTCAAAGGATGGAAGAGCATCACTGGCTGAAGAATATAAGAAACATTGTTAAAAGTTAGCGTGCGTCCTTGTTGGGCATACTTATAGATAGTGAGTGCATTTCCATTAAATGAATCAATAGGGAAGCCCAGTTTTCCTAAAACTTTATAAGACTGGATGTGAGCAGCACTCGCAGCATTACTCTCAAGGAGACCAGCAACCATGCCATCCTCCTTAGAGTAAGTCATTCGTGCTGTCATTGACAGATTAGGTGAAGCATAGATGTCATAGATAGCAGTAACCATGCTCTGGAATTTAGCAAAGTCATCATCACTCACTTTACCAGCGTTATGTGCTGCCGTCTGCTGTTGGATAAGGTTCATCAATACAGCATAGTGTTTAATATCCCAAAAAGCTGTACGATAGCGATATGACGTATTATCCTTCGTTTGTGTAAGGATATATTCACCACCCTTCAATGTCAGTGAGAGGTTAGCAGGATCGAAATAGAAAAGCATCGTCAAACCTGTATCATCAGAGACGAAAGACAACTTAGTATCAGATAACTTCTTAAAAGTACCAACAAACTGGGTGACCAATGAGTTGATATCAGTTGTTGAGCTTGTCATCTTCAACAAGTCATACCCATAGAGACTATACGTTTTACCATCGAAATCATCTATGCTACCCTGCGTTACAGTAATCGTATCACGCTGCTCTTGGTTCTTCAGAACGAGCAAGAACGTACGAACCTCGCCTGTTGAATTGGCATTGATATGTGCCACAAAAGCAGAGTCCTTATCCTCAACAGATGATACCGCAGAAGCATCAGCAGAATCGGCAAGCACTAAGGCTGGTTCAGCACCCACCTTTGAATAAGGCAACGTAAGGGTTGTATCCTTGTCGCTAACAACAACATTCTTAGCTCCTTTATATTTAAAGACAGCTCCCGACTGCAAGATAGGCAGATTAGTAGAGTCATTCCCATTCTTGATAGTCAACACAGCAGAACGACTGTCGACGGCTGGATTATTAGTGACACTGACAACGACCGAGTCATTCAGCAGTTGTGCCGTAGCCCATGAGTCACTGACAGAGACGGTTGAGCCAGCTGGTGCAGTAAATTTCACCCCACCCTTCTGTGCCGCAGCAGAGAAGAAAAGCTTAGAACTTACCACATTGACAGGATTCTTACGCAAGTAAGAACTACCTGCATCATTGTCGTCACTGCAGGCAATAAAGCCTGCAGCAACAGCAAAGAGAATACAAATATTAAATATCTTTCTCATAAAACATTTACTTGTTTAGTTTTACTTGTTTCGCTACTGATGTGCTAAGGGGTACGCTAAAGTCTACATCAAAGCTTGGAAAACGATTTGGCAGATACTGTGGCATCTGTATAGACAGAGTATTGTCGGATGTCTCCTCTGGTAAGATAGCAGGCTTAGCAGATGAGGATGAAGAAGACTTCTTCGTTATCACTGGGTTAATCCACATATCCAACATAGCAAAAAGATTCCCTTCACTAAATGGTTCGCTCGTGTAAGCATTCAGCACAAGGCGATCAGCAGTCAATTTCACATACTTAAGCTGTCCTCCAGCGCTAACGAACAATGGACCACAGAGTGATGCACTGATATCACCACTTTCATTTACAGAGAAGCTAATAAGGTTATAGAAATCTGTATATGTACCCGTACCACGATTTTCATCGATATTAAATGAGTTTGCAATGTAGAAGGTTGCTCTACTATTTCGTATTGTTATCACATTCTGACCACTCTGCATTAAGAACGCTTTTGCGGAAGCCACATAGGTCAATGGGAATATATAGTCGTCACCATAAGGACTGGAAACATTCAAATAGAACTTACGGTTCGCACCAGAGCCTTCATATCTCAGTCGAGCTTGGCGTGTATTGACCTTGAGAACATCCTTGTTATTGTCACCAGCAACGTATGAAGTCATCTTGAGTTCATAATAACCCATGAGAGCAGAGAGGTCATATTGCATAACCGCTGCACTTGCTTCATCAATACCATTAGAAATCTTAATCTTAGCACCACGAGCCTTGGTAGCAATCGCGTTGGCGTCTACATCGATGGTAAGCGTGTTGCCCTCCTTTGTTAGGTGAACCCATGAAGCGTCACAGCTGACGTTGAGCCAACTAAGATAAGGTATTGTCTTCTTAATTTTCTTAGCACCATTAGAGACATCAATAGTACCAATCAGATTGGCAATAACGTTGACATCAATCTTTGAAGAAGTAGTCTGAACACCGTTACCAGAGAGCTTTGCAGTCTCTTTATCAAAAGTCAAGTCATAGACAACAGCACCATTAATCGTGATAGGTTCGTACAAACGGATTCCCCTATCAGTAAAGGTATAAGCAGACTCAGCAATAGGAGTATTGCCATCATAGATAGCTAACTGACGATTATCCCTATCGGTAATAACGAGCGTGTAACTCTTTCCACCGATACTAAGATTGAAATCAGAGAAAACAAAGAGGTTGGTGAGGTCGGTCACCTGCTCTATATAGTCAGTTGCAGGCTCAGAGAGCTTGCGAAGATACATAGTATTCAACGAACGTTTGCCATGAACCTTGATGTAGTCAGACTTTATTTCGTCAATAACAAACTCAAAATCGCCTTCCATACCACGATACTCACCCTTCTTTGGAGTAGCATACTTATGAAGGAAAGCATTGTAAGTATCGAATGACAAAACAGGTCCGTCGTCCTCTTTCATCTTATACAATGACTTCACTTCGCCATCATCAGGGTTCTTTTCATAGCGTACGATGGCATCATCATGAGTGAACTTAATAGTATAAGCCACGCCACCATACACCTGATTACTCTGTGGGTAATAGTCTAACACCCAGCCATATTGCGATGCTGTCAATGTATCCTGAGCCTTCTGCAGGAACTCTCCCATGCGCTCAGAATAAGGCTTATCAAAGACATTATCCTCCTCAGTCTGACAAGACTGAAGGAAGAATGCTGGCAAAGCAAGTAGGAGATATATAAATAATTTAGTTGCTTTCATTATTGTAATCCTTTCTTGTTAGTTAAGACTTGTAAGATTATAACTGCCATTGACAACGTTGTTCTCACGTCTGATGACAGCATCACGCACCTTATCAAGGTCGACATTAAAGGTCTCCTTATAGTAACGTTTGCAAATCTCAAGCTTCTTCTCAAGTGCTTCTACGCCTGGTTGAGGAGCAGGTTTTCCAGTTTCCTTATCTTTGATAGGGTCTCCATTCGCATCCACAAGAGTAGCCTTCTTAATAATAGCATTCCACTGCGCAGGTGTTGAGATAATGTAAGTACTTACCATCTCGGCAAAGTCCTCACGCTCTTCCTTCTGTGAGTATGCAGAAACGAAACCACGCTTCTCAAAGCCTTCTCCATACGTTTCAGAACTCCATGAGTCATTAACATAACCATTTGGAGTCACCTTACCGAAGTCACGTGGATAGTCCTTGGTCTGGTTAACGATATGAACAAACTCGTGGTGAATGGTCTTTAGGAAATATTCATCAAGTAGAGGACGATTGGTCTTATACTTATCAATATAGTTAACACCCAAGAGACGTATCTTCTTTCCACCCTCAGCAGTACCGAGTTTCTGGCTACCACTGTTCTCGTATTCGAACTCACCTAAGAAACTAAAGAGCTTTGGGAAGTAACGACGTGTGAAATCAATGCCTGCAGCTTCGGTATAAGCTTCCACACAGGTGTACTTAATGATATGTGCTAACTCCACCGACTGAGCCGAATCAGCAGGTACGTCATAGTAAGACATATCCGACTCATTATCCTCATAACGCCACTGAATCTGAATGTTATAAGGTACTACGAAATTCTTATACAGCCACTTGTCAAAGGCTGTGTCTGCTGTCTTAGAAGACTTGATAACGCTCTCGCTTGACAAAGCATCATCTGAACAAGCAGTGAAACCAGCTGCTACTGCTGCCAAGAGCGATAAAGCTAATATATTTTTCTTCATTTCTTAATCCTTTAATTAGCTATTAAAAAGTGTGTGCACCGGCCTGAGCAGGATACTGATTGACCACTGAGAAACCTGGTCCGCTGTAAGCAGAAGGGTTGACGAGTATTGCGTTTGGCACAGCTGTCTTGGTAGGGTTACCTTCAACACCAGCCTCACGAATACTCTGTGGAATCTGAACTGTCTGACGTGGGTCGTCCTTCTCCAACCAATCAAGGTTCTTAGAAGGTTTGCCATCAGCACCGATGAGTCGACGTGGTATCTCGATGTTGTAACGTCGGATATCCATCCAACGCAATCCCTGATGTACTGTCTCGATACGACGGAAGTTCAACAAGCACTGTAAGAGTGACTCCTGTACGGACCCTTCAGCATCGATAGCGAAGCGAGGGCTGATGTGCTTCTTGAAACTTGGTACCATCTTATCAGCATCAGCGTATGCGTATGGCACAGAATTAAAGTAAGCTTGCACACTTGAAGGCGTCAGCGTCACGCTGGTATTGAAGTAGTTGTGCATCCAAGTGTTCATATCTGCACAGGCAGCATCGTTCTGTCCAAGCATGATTTCAGCCTCAGCACGATTGAGCAAAGCCTCATCCATCGTGAAATCAACATTCAGTGTGCGGAGAAAACCCGTACCAGTTGTCGTATTGATAATCTGTACCTCACGTGGAAGTTTCATCAATAAAGCAAAGTTAGCTTCACCTTGATTAGCAGTAAATGGCTTCCAGATGGTGTTTGCAGCTGAACCCCAAATATTATTACTCATAAACAACTCGGTGTTTGCCAAGTAGTTAGTGAGGGTATAACGCTTATTTGACACCCATGGAGCAAGTGCCATACCAGCACTGCTGACACTGGTCTGAACGAGGAGGTTACAGCCTGCAGAAGCACTACAATAAGCCTCAGCAATCTTCACTGCCTGGTCTGAATTACTCAAAGGCATAGCCTGCAAAGTTTTATAGTCACGCAGATAAGCTGCAGGATTACTACCCAACAGTTTGTCAGCATATTCCTTTGCTTTCTCCCACTTCTCATAATAAAGATAGAAGCGAGTAGCAAAGGCATAGGCAGCCTGCTTATTGAAGTGATACTTTGGCACCTCGTATGTATCGTTAATCAATGGTATACCCGCCTCGATATCAGCAGCAATTTTTGCATAGAAATCAGCTACCGTACCACGATTGCTCTGCTCTGCTGCAGCGGTGAAGTCAGCTATTCCAGTAGCATAATAGAGTCCCGGATCAGTCTGACTGGTCTTACCATTATAAGGACGGCAGAACTCATTGGAAAGAATAAAGTGGTTATAAGCACGGAGCAGCAGCGCCTCACCCTTTGAGTTGCTGAGTTGCTCATTCTTTGCACCACCTTGTTTCTCAATAGCAGCCAAAGCCTCATTAGCCTTGTAGACGCCATCATAATAAAACATCCACACCTGTTCAGGAGAGTCGTTACCTCCCTCTGTCTGCTCTTGCCAGAAGAAGTACTGGTCATTACCACGGCTTCCAAGACTGTTATCACGTCCCATATAGTCCGTATTATCAGACATCCACTCGTTAAAGAGGGTCGGTGTACGGTCTGGATAGGCTGTTACGAGCAGCCCCGCAATCTTCTTTGGTGTATCCAAAGTAGTACGGTTGTCTGGCAACGTATCCAATTGGTCAGAACAAGATGCAAGTATCGCCACAGATGCAAGCATCAAACTGCCCATATATATGATATTTTTAATTTTCATATTCGTTCTATATTAAGTTACTTCTGGTGCTGGTTCAGTTTCTTTCACATAGCCTGTCTGTTGTCATCTAACAATCCTCAGTCTTGTTAGGGTTTATCCTTATTATCATTAAATATTGTGATATCCCCAGCTGAACCTATCCCTCAGTTAAAATATTAAAGACCTAATCTCAATGTCAAGGTGAACTGCTTTGGAACTGGTGCAGCCACACCACCTGTATTGAAGAACTCTGGGTCCTGACCATTCAGCTTCTTGTCTGAATAGAACAGGAAGAGATTCGTTGCCTGAAGCTTCAATCCTAAGCTGCTAACGCCAATACTTCTAATCATCGTTGCAGGGAAGTTATAACCCAATGAGATTTCCTTCATACGAATGAAGTCACCCTTTGCGATACGAACATCAGAATAGTTATAAGCATTGTAAGCAATATCCAACTGCGTATTGTTACGGTTCTGACGACGTGAAGCAATCACTGGGATATTCGTAACAGCCTCATCACCACTGTATGCCCAGCGATTACGGAACTCCTTAGGTAGGGCGTCCATATCGTCATAGCGGTTATTGAATATATGGTTCAGTCGAACTTTATTGCCAAAGCTATATGTTACAAACACATTGAGGTCCCAGTTCTTATAACGGAAGACGTTACCAAATGAGCCTGTTGTCGTTGGCTCGGCAGGACCTTCATACTTCAAGTACTTAATCTTTTCCTGATCACGCTCTTGAAGGTTAAGGTCTGAGACCGTTCTTCTACCATTCTCGTTCATATATGTTGGTAGACCCTCACCATCAAGTCCTGCGAATGGGATACTAAAGATAGAGTTTGCTGGATAACCAACAAGACTATAACCAGTTCCCTGTACGAGGTCAACGACACGAGCATGGGTGAAGAGACTTGTAATCTCATTATGTGTCCATGAGAAAATGAAGTTTGTTTCCCAACTGAAGTCCTTTGTCTTGATGTTTTGTGTGTTCAATGAGAACTCCACACCATTTGACTTCATTGAGGCAACGTTCGCAAGGTTATAAGAACCCAACTGTGGATGGTTCACGTAACCGATAAGGTCACTATTGCGACGCCAGTAGAAGTCTGATGTAAGATTGATTCGGTTATCAAGGAAACCAAAGTCGAAACCAAGGTTGAACTCACGTTTCTTCTCGTAAGTAAGGTTACTATTACCGAACTCCTCATCGTATCCTGTCTCTTGAATAGAGGTGAATGGACGCCAAGGCACTGTTGCTGTGAAGATTGGCAATGAGTTGGTTACAGGAGGACGGTCACCGGTAAGTGAGTAGCTGAGGCGCAATGTTGCATGTGTCAGCGCCTGCTTGAACAGCTTACTGAACCAACCTTCCTCGTGTGCATTCCATGCACCGGAGACGTTATAGGTTGGCAACCAACGAGCTGAGGTAGCCTTACCCAGATAGTTCGTACCTTCATAACGGAAGGTACCCGTTACCTGATAGCGACCCTTATAAGAATAGGTACCCGTACCGAAGTAAGCAAGACTGCGGATGTGGGTATTTGACAAACCATAGTAGTTAGATCCCTGCTCTTGGAACATCTTGAAAGCACGATAGTTCAGCTTTGCAATCTCACCAGCATCGAACATCATACCCCACTCACGGTCGAAGGTTGCCTTACGGTCAACGCTGTTACTCTCCACACCTGCGTAGAGGTTTACGATATGAGTGTCGTTGAATACATCATTATAAGCGGCAGAGAGACGTGTGTCCCAGCCGAAGAAATTGTTACCAGTCCTATCGAGAATACCGCCTTCTTTGAGGATTGACTCTGGAAGAGCAAATGGGTTATCAGGATCAGTATAAAGGTATGGATTCGCATCACGGATAGTTGTCGTACTCATAGCACGATAAGCCAATGCTTGATTAGAGTTCTCTCGAACAATATGTTCCATCGTTGAGGCTGCACTCTTCACTGCTATCAAGGCTGTAAGTTTAACTTTTGTGATAGGCTTATAGTCTACGCTGGCCTGAACACGGAAGTCGTGCACATTAAGATCCATATAGTTATTGTCCAACTCATTGAAGATGTTGAACGGAGCATAGTTACGTGTGTAAGACTCGTTAGGGTCGAGAGTACGTGAGGTGTTCAGAGAGTAAGAGTAAGGGTTGATGTCGAAAGCACGACTAACAGCACCCGTTGTAGGGTCGATCGTACGGCTCAACGAACCAGGAGCTCTCTGTTTACGATAAGAAGCATTAGCGATAAGGTTCAAGCCTATCTGCTTGTTAATATTATAAGTTGTGTTGATATTACCTGTGTAACGCTGAACACGACTTGACTTATACCATCCTGGATCATACATTGCAGAGAGGGAAGCATAGTACTGACCCTTGTCTGTACCACCAGAAGCACTCACTGAGTGGTTGTGCATGATTGAACTTGAGAAAAGCTGGTCGAACCAGTCGGTGTTACGATACTCTGCAGCACGGAGATAAGCGTCACGTGCATCCTGTGTGTTCTCAAGACCGAACTGTCCCTTTGTAGCATCATACTCAGAGATGAGCTGATACATACGACCATAAACGCCACTTGTAGAGGCGTTAGCGATTTCGGCATAGTTCAAATAGCCCTTCTTCTCCAACTCACGATAAATCTCCATCTGGTCTTGTGAGTTCATGATATTGAAGTTCTTATAGCTTGGCTTCAAACGGAGAGTGTACTCACCGGTATAGCTTAAATGGCTCTGACCAGCTTTACCCTTCTTTGTTGTCACAACAATCACACCCGCCATAGCACGAGCACCATAGATAGATGTAGCCGAACCGTCCTTTAATATCTGGAAACTCTCAATGTCGTCAGCATTCAGTCCTGCGATAGCAGAAGAAATCAAAGTCTTTGCATCACCTGATGACAACGAACTTGCATCAACATTAGCAATGTCTTCCATGATGACTCCATCCACAACCCATAATGGTTTTGACGAACCAAAGATTGACGTATTACCACGCACACGAATCTTAGGTGCTGTACCGAACGTACCAGATACGTTCTGAACGCTCACACCAGCAGCACGACCTTCGAGCGAACGGCTCACATCCGCCATACCATCGAGCTTTGCTTTTGAAGCATCAATCTTTGTTGCAGCACCAGAGAAGAGGCGCTTGTCTTGTTGAGTCATACCAGTTACAACGACCTCATTAAGCTGATGATTGTCGTTACTAAGGACAACCTTCATGCCGTCTTTGGCTGCTACGGTCTGCGTGACCATACCAATGTAACTGACTACGAGTTTCTTTCCTGCAGGAACATCAAGTGTGAAATGACCGTCAATATCAGTGACAGTACCCGTCGTAGTACCTTGTACCATGACAGACGCACCGATAACGGCCTCTCCATCGTCCTGAGAAACTACGGTACCATTAATCTTTGTCTGACCAAATGCTGTCCCTAAAGATAGAAGAAGACCAAACAAAAAGAGAGTAAATCTTTTCTCCATAGATCTCTTTTGATTATTATAAATATTATTGTGTAGTTGTTTCGCTAAACGTTACCCTTATGTTTCACAATGAAACATATCATCAGAGATAGGTCGTAAAATCAAATATATTATCGCTTTCCAGCTTAATTTATAAAGATTTTTACGTCCAATAGATGCAAAAATAAGTATTATTTATAAAAGACACAAGACTTTCCTGATTAAAATTACATTTTCTATTAAAATTTAACTGATTACTTACTAAATTCAACAAAATAGTATGCAAAACACCTATAATTATTAATCTACGCAATTAAAAGACGAGTTGACAGGTTTAGGAGTATGTTGGATAGTCCTTTAACTGATTTTTGTTTATGACAAGTAAACTTATTGACAAATTAACAAAATTCTGTCTTCATTCGGCCTCACCCACAACACCAGCAAGCCACACCCACAAGCCCTCTCGGCCTCACCCCCACCCCCTCTCCGAATGGAGAGGGGCGTGATTACCGAAATAAACCTGTCATTAGGAATAACAAAACCAAATTCTATCGCCTTTACCGCAAAATTCTATTTATACTTTACACCCAGTCTTTATTTGTCATTATGTCATTCTGTCTCTAAAAAAACACTCTGTCATTACTCGTCCCTATGTTATTCTGTCTCTAAAAAACACTCTGTCATTATATGTCTCTATGTCATTCTGTCTCTAAAAAAACTCTGTCATTACTCGTCCCTATGTTACTCTGTCTCCAAACACCCCTCTGTCTCCATCTGTCACTATGTTACTCTGTCTCTAAAACATCCTCTGTCTCTATCTGTCACTATGTTACTCTGTCTCTAAAACATCCTCTGTCTCCATCTGTCACTATGTTACTCTGTCTCTAAAACATCCTCTGTCTCCATCTGTCACTATGTTATTCTGTCTCTAAAATATCCTGACTAAAACCCGTACAAATGTCTGACAAAAACACTGAGGGATATACATAAAAAGCAAGTCTATAACCCACCTATAATCAGTAAGTTATAGACCGCAAAGAAGAAGACGCCCTTCTTGAGGTAAGAAGGGCGTCTTCAACGCTTAAGAAGGGCATGTTCTTAAACCAAGAAGAGCGTCTTCTTAAATCTTAAAGAGAATGTATAGCTTTTATGTTATCTGTCTTTTCTTATCATCAGATGAACAACATACCCACTTGGAAGACCACCGCACTGACTATCCAGGCTAATGCTGTGGTGTATCCAGCAGCAAAGAGCGCCCATCCCCAACTACCTGTTTCACCCTTGATAGCCGCTATCGTTGCTACACAAGGGAAATAGAGCAGTACAAAGAGTAGGAAAGCAAAGGCCGTCAATGTTGCTATAGGCTCAGCTTCCTCATAGCTTACATGGTGCATGGTTGCCACATCCTTTGTTATTAGATTATGTAGTTTGGAGTATTTACCCACCTCACTACTATAACCACTGTCGTCAGAGAAGCTATCATCATTAGAATAGAGCACACCCATTGTTGATGCTACAATCTCCTTCGCACCCATACCTGACAGCAAGCCGACATCCAATTGCCAACTAAAACCTTGTGGACGAAATACGGGTTCGACGGTTTTACCGATTCTGCCGATATAACTCTGCTCCTGTCGAGCCTGTTTCCCCATGTTCGGATCATCTGGAAGAGGGAAATAGCCTAAGGCCCACACGATGATAGAAGCTACGAGAATGATACCTCCCATCTTCTTGAGATACTGCTTACCCTTCTCCCATGTATGGCGACCAATAGCTTTCCATGTTGGGAAACGATAAGGGGGTAGCTCCATTACGAAGGGAGTGTCCTCTCCTTTTACTACAAAGGCTGAGAACAGACGACTCATCACTACTGCCATCAATACACCTATTATATATAAGGAGAGCATAGCCAGCGAACGATACTTCATGGCAAAGAACGAGCCTGTAATCATCACATAGATTGGTAGACGAGCCGAACAGCTCATCAATGGGAGTATCAGCATTGTCACCAACCTGCTCCTCCGGCTTTCTATCGTACGTGTTGCCATCACGGCAGGTACGTTACAACCGAAGCCCATGATAAGTGGGATGAACGACTTACCATGTAGTCCCATCTTGTGCATAAGCCTGTCCATGATGAAGGCGGCACGTGACATATAGCCACAATCCTCCATATAGGAGATGAAGAAATAGAGTATCAAGATCTGAGGGAGGAATACGATAACGGCGCCTACACCACCGATTATACCGTCGACAATCATATCCTTCACCGGACCGTCAGGCATATTCGTAGAGACAAACTGCCCTAACCAGCCCACACCTGCCTCAATCCAGTCCATCGGATACTGTCCGATGACAAAGGTAGCAGTGAACATTACCAACAAGACAAGGAAGAAGATTGGGAAACCAAAGTATTTGTTTGTCAAGACATGGTCGATAACATGGGTGGTCTGATAGGTGTCTTTCTTATCTCCTGTCGAGTAGTTCGCCTCTTTCAGTGCTCCATTAATAAAGCCATACTTGGCATCCATTATCGCAGTCTCGCTGTCATTGCCTGTCTCTTCCTTAACTCTTGCAGCCGCAGTATCACGATGTTTGAATATCTCGACCGAGTCGCCTAACGGACTAATGAGCTGTTCTACATCCTTGTCATGCTCTAACAGTTTGATTGCGAGATAACGAGTTGAATAGCGCCGATAAAGTTCTGGGTACTTCTTCAGGTGCTCTTGCATCTCTTCAATACCATGTTCTATCTCATGACCATGGTTGATATGGATGTGACGGAACTTCAGTGACTCGTCTTCTGTGCCTTCATAAACGGCAATTATCTGTCGGAAAAGTTCCTGTACACCCCTGCCATTGGTGAACACCGTCGGTATCATCGGTATTCCAAAGAGCTCTGAAAGCTTCTGTGCATCGATATGGTCGCCACGTTGCTCTGTCTCGTCATACATGTTAAGGGCGCAAACCATACGTATGTGCATATCTATCAACTGGGTTGTCAGATAGAGGTTGCGCTCAAGGTTTGAGGCGTCTATCACATTGATGACGACATCTGGCGTCTTGTCTACCAACTGTTTACGCACATAGAGTTCCTCCGGACTATAAGCCGAAAGACTGTAAGTGCCAGGAAGGTCTACGAGGTTGAACTCGTAACCATCAAAGGAAGCACGTCCTACCTTCGCATCTACCGTCACTCCCGAGTAGTTTCCTACTCGCTCGTGTGCACCTGATGCAAAGTTGAAGAGCGATGTCTTACCACAGTTCGGATTACCGACAAGGGCCACATTGATGGTGCGGCTCTTTTGTCGTACGGCATCTGACAGCTTCTCTGGGGTTAGTTCTTTGTCGGTACTATCGTAGGATGTTGAGCCAGCTGATTGCTCACTTTCTTCATACTCTACGTCTTCTACCTGCGCAGGGTCGACTGTGTCGGGCAATACTTCTATCTGGTCGGCCTCGCTATGACGGAGACTAACCTCATAACCCATAATCTTGTATTTGACAGGGTCGTGCAAAGGCGCATTGAGCAACACCTCAACAGTCTTGCCTTTGATAAATCCCATCTCTATTATTCGTTTCCTAAATCCACCGTGTCCCGATACCTTTACGATAACACCAGTTTCTCCTGTCTTCAATTCTGATAGCTTCATAAGCCTCAATCATCATTTTAATTCTTATCCAAGAATTATCGTTACTTATTCTTAGTTCGCCATGTGTAACAAGCTGCTCGTCTACTTCTTCTCTCGTAGACTCGTCTACTTGTACATATTTGAACAAACAAAGGTAATGAAAAAAAACAAGATAGAAAGTGTTTACAAGAAAAATACCTAATAATGGGGATGGCTAACGACCCTAAACAATGGTTTTAGCTGCTCTATTCCTCACTATAATAACAACACAAGAAATGGCTTTTGCTGTTCTATTCCTATCTATAATAACAACGAGAGATTCGCTTGCTAAAGGAGCTAATAAAATGTCTCTAAGCTGACAAGAAACATTACTTAATATACAAAAAAAGTTTTATTTTGTTTTGCTGTCACATTTAACATTTCACGTAACTATACTGTAAACAAACAAGTTAACATTCCTCTCCGACTGACAGTAATGACAGCAAATTTCGTTTTAGGTTTTTTCTTGGTTATTAGAACACAGCGATAACAACTCTATCGACAAATGAAACCAAACCTACAAAGCCTATCATCAATGCAAATGTATTATTTCTTGATTTCATTACTTATAAGTTTAATTCCTTAGACTTGTTATGGTTGGACTGATGTTGACGTACCTGATGCCGTGTAAGTCTCCCCATCCAAATCCTCTTCGGGGGTAGGAACGAATGGTGTAACGTCTGTGGTAAAAGTGAGTTCATGCTTAGATTATGCCAAAATCGTCTCTGCCTCTACAATGTTATATACATTGATAGTGGGCGAAAAATACTTCTGTTTCATTCTTTTTAATAGCTATCTTTGTTTTATAAATTACGTTTTCTTGCTCATGTGAGCGATAAAACAGAGGAATGAATAATAGTTATTCTTGTCCTATACAATTGTGACTAAACTGTTTATGTGGCGTAAGAATTATCTTAGTTAGGCATGTTAAGCGGTTACGAAGTTACTACATTTATTACAGATTATCAATGAAATAGACTGAATGTTTAATGTATTTTAACCACATAAAAATACTATAAGATTTCCAAAAAAGTCACGGAAGCCTTGGTTTTAGTTGGCTTTTTGGTCAATTATAAGGTTTTGTCTTATTGCTCACGGACATACCAAAAAGTAGGTATAAACACTGAGATACACGCTCGCTGTGGCACGATATTAATATTACTAATGCAGTTTGGCAAACTATGAAACAATCGACTTTGTAAAGATAATTCATCTTCTTAAAACCAGACTACGGTCTTTAAGGATTAAGAATACGCCTTTCTTGCTCGAAGAAGACGCCCTTCTTGGATGTAGAAGATGCCCTTCTCCACCCTTGAAAGGCAGCTTCTTCTTTACTACTACTTAAATTATTGAATACAAAAGAGTTACAACACCAATAGAGACTACTATCCCCATCCTAAAAGAAGAACACGAATACGTAGTTTTGTAAATATATTTTATTATAAACAAAAGCAGCGTTTTCTGTTTATCTCAGCCTTACAAACGACAAATACGCAATTTCTCAACCATATAATAGACAGACTTTCTGGCACAGAAACAGGGAGAGCAAGCCGAGAAAAGAGGGTCGCCAAGATACCACATAGATGGTATTTTCATCGTCTTCGATAAACTTTTACAGCGTTTTTATGGATAGAAAAGAGAATTATCCCTATCTTTGCAACTGTTAAAATGATAAATTCAGTGCTATTAGTCACACACAGCTACATTTATATAAAAGGTGGGATTGGTGCGCACTACAAGTTGAACAACATAAAAAGAAAGGATTATACGATATGAAAACAGTAGAATTATTATTCCCAAAGGTTGAGAGTACAAAGGCATCCCTCCTTTTGTTGGCATCACGTCTCGTGTTCGGTTTGACCTTTGCGAGCCACGGCCTCGACAAACTGCAGCATTTCGCAGACACTGCAGCACATTTCCCTGCACCCTTCGGGTTGAGTGGTGAGGTAGCTGTAGGACTAAGTATTTTCGGCGAGTTGGTATGCGGTTTGGCTTTTGTCTTCGGTTTTCTCACACGATTAACACTGTTGCCGATGATATTCACCATGATAGTAGCCTTCACAACCGTCCATGGCGGTTCGGTTAGCGGTGGCGAGTTAGCCTTCCTCTACCTTGTCATCTTCGTCCTCTCATGGTTCGCTGGTGCTGGTAGATTCTCTGTTGATGGCATCATCAGAAGCAAATTTTCCCATTAAGAGGTAACCAGCTTCGTAGCGATTCATCCGTTTACTCTGGGAGAGGTGTTCTGTGAGTTCTGTGAGAGAAAAACCTCCCCAGCGAGTCTCGCAATTGTACTTTTTCTCACAGATAACACAGATGAACAGAACACACAGCATTCCACAGAGACATTAAGTCAACCGATTTCACAGAACCTTACAACCATCATTAGCTGAAACGTTTTGTGAATTCTGTATGCCGGAGGCCTTCTGTGGGGTCGAAAAAGTGCGCTAAAAGGTTCTGTTAAATCTGTGAGATCTGTGAGAGAAAAAACTCCCCAGCGAGTCTCGCAATTGTTCTTTTTCTCACAGAGGAACACAGATGAACAGAACACACAGCATTCCACAGAGACATTAAGTCAACCGATATCACAGAGCCTTACAGCCAATTTTAGCTAAAACGCTCTGTGTTCTCTGTATGCCGAAGGCCTTCTATGGGCTCGAAATGTGCGCCAAAAACCTCCGTGAACTCTGTGCGCTCTGTGAGAGAAAAAACTCCCCAGCGAATTGCTTGTGTGTCATCTCATAGAGTGGGTGCGTTCTCTCTCTCACAGATTTACACAGAAGAACAGAACACACAGCATTCCACAGAGACATTAAGTCAACCGATATCACAGAGCCTTACAACCATCTTTAGCTGAAACGTTCTGTGAATTCTGTATGCCGGAGGCCTTCTGTGGGTTCTAAACAGTGCGCAAAAAGGCTCTGTTAGATCTGTGAGTTCTGTGAGAGAAAAAACTCCCCAGCGAGTCTCGCAATTGTTCTTTTTCTCACAGAGGAACACAGAAGAACAGAACACACAGCATTTCACAGAGACATTAAGTCAACCGATTTCACAGAACCTTACAGCCAATTTTAGCTGAAACGCTCTGTGTTCTCTGTATGCCGAAGGCCTTCTGTGGGCTCGAAATGTGCGCCAAAAAGGTTCCGTGAGTTCTGTGAGTTCTGTGAGAGCAAAAACTTCTACGAAGTATGCAAGCAGCCCAGTAGGGGTAACCTCACATACTACGCCCCTCCCTGCGGGGGAGGGGAAGGGGGAGGGGCCACTATCTTGTGGGCTCGAAATGTGCGCCAAAAACCTCCGTGAACTCTGTGAGCTCTGTGAGAGAAAAAACTCCCCAGCGAGTCTCGCAGTTGTTCTTTTTCTCACAGAGTTACACAGATGAACAGAACACACAGCATTCCACAGAGACATTAAGTCAACCGATATCACAGAACCTTACACCCAACATCCATCACCCAACACCCATCAGAAGCCCCACACAGCATAAACCTAAAAAAGAAAAAGAGCTTACCACCAACACAAGTAAGCCCTTTCTCTCCTACCAACATTCAATATCTTTTTCAATATCAGGCATCGTCTCGCGTTTGAAGACAGGACTCTTCACACCTGCCCGCTTCTGTTGTCGATAGTCATCAAGTAGGCGGAAGGCATATTTACCAAGTGTGATGATGGCTATAAGATTGCATATCGTGACGAGCGCCATAAAGAAGTCGCCAATACTCCATACAAGGTCAAGACTGGCAATAGCACCAAACATCACCATCAAACCGCCTGTTATGATACGCAGAACGAGGATGGCTGAAGGACGCTGGGTGAGGAAACGCACATTAGCCTCACCATAATAATAGTTTCCAATAATACTACTAAACGCAAAGAAGAAGATAGCGATGGCAACAAATATCGGTCCACTCGAGCCTACCTCATGCTCTAAGGCATTCTGTGTAAGCATAATACCTGACGCTGAACCGTCTGTATAAAGTCCGCTGATGATAATAATAAAAGCCGTACAACTACAAACGAGCAGCGTATCAGTGAACACTCCGAGCGACTGAATAAGTCCTTGTTTGACGGGATGGGTCGTAGATGCGGTCGCAGCAATGTTAGGTGCCGATCCCTCACCAGCCTCATTACTGAAGAGTCCACGCTTTATTCCATTCATCATCGTTGCTCCTAATCCGCCACCTGCAACCTGTCCAAAGCCAAAAGCATTCTCTACGATAAGGCGGAAGACGTGTGGGATGAGTTGAATATTCATAACGATAACCACCAAGGCAAGGACGACATAGCCCACTGCCATCAATGGGACGAGGACACTACTGACCTTCGCAATGCGCTGAATACCACCGAAGACGATGACCAAAGAGAGTACTGCAAGGGCAACACCCATCCATGTGGGATTGATAGAAAAAGCCTTCTGCATTGCACCACATATCGTATTACTTTGTATGGAGATATAAGCCATACAGAAAGTCATCGTTATCAGGATGGCAAAGAGCTTCGACATCCATTTGCAATGCATACCATGAAGGATGTAATAGGCGGGGCCGCCAATGAACGAGTCGGCATGGCGACGCTTATACAATTGGGCCAGCGTTGACTCGATGAAGGCTGTGGCCGACCCAAGGAGAGCGATGATCCACATCCAGAAGACGGCCCCCGGACCGCCAATGGCTATGGCACTCGCCACACCAGCAAGGTTTCCTGTACCCACACGGGACGCAATAGAGACTGCAAAGGCTTGAAAGGAAGATACATGCTTCTCCCCTTTATCGTGTGTACCAGTCGACTCACCCAATAGGCGAACCATCTCACCTACCATACGAAACTGCACGAAATGCGTACGAAATGTAAACCATAACGCACAGAGAATAAGTGCCGCAACAAGAATATACGACCATGTAAAATCATTGATTGACACGATACTCTTATTCAACCATCCGTCAGCAGAAAAGATCTCAACCATAGTATAATCGGTTTATTACCCACCGCAAAAATAATAAAAACATCTGAAAGTTGCCCTATTATCCCATAAAAGTTTTGCTATTCACTTGACATTCACAATATTTTCACTAACTTTGCACAAAGCTAATGGTTGACAAACACATGGTAAGAAAAAGAAAGAATAAGTTAAGAGATGTACGCGAGTTCCTGATGATTGCGTTAGCTATGCTCATTGGGAGTTTCGGCTGGTGTGCTTTTCTGTTGCCCCACCACATCACAATAGGTGGTATTGCGGGTATTGCGTCTGTCATTCAGTGGGGTTTCAACATCCCAGTGCAGTACACCTACCTTATTATTAATGGCATACTGCTCTTTGTCGCGTTAAAGATCTTGGGTTGGAAGTTCTGCGTAAGGACAATCTTTGCCGTATTGGTCTTTGCCTTCTCGACATCAGTGTTGCGTGAGGCCTTCGCTGGCCATCCCTTGTTCTCTGACGAGCCATTCCTTGCCTGCGTCGTAGGTGGTGTGCTCTTAGGGGTCGGAGTGAGCATTGCTCTGCAGTATAATGCCAGTTCGGGAGGTTCAGATGTTATTGCCGCAATGATTCATAAGTACCGAGATATATCGCTCGGACGTGTCATCTTGGCATGTGACCTTTGTATCATCACCTCCAGTTATCTTGTGTTAGAGAACTGGGAGAAGGTTATCTATGGTTATATCGTTCTCTTTGTGATGACCTACGTGGTAGACTATCTTATCAACGGTATGCGTGGCTCGGTGCAGTTCTTTGTCATCTCTGACCATTGGGGAGAGATAGGTTCTGCCATAAACAACGATGTCGACCGTGGTTGTACGGTCATTGAAGCACGCGGATTCTACACGGGTAAGAAGGTGGGAATGCTCTTTGTCATCGCACGACGGTCTGAAGCCCACTCTATCTATCAAGTGATTGACGAGATAGACCCTAACGCCTTTGTGTCACAAGGTGCTGTCAACGGTGTCTATGGTATGGGATTTGATAGAATGAAGGTGGCACACAAGAAGAAAGTGGCCGACGAGAAAGTAAAAGAAAAAGTATAAGTAAGAAGGGAAGAAAGTAAAGATGGATATTCAGGAACTCGAAGGTAAGCGTATTGCCGTTCTCCTCTCTGGAGGCGTCGACAGCTCTGTTGTGGTCTATGAGTTTGCACGCTTAGGACTACATCCCGACTGTTTCTATATAAAGATAGGACCAGAAGAGAAAGAGGACTGGGACTGCAACTCAGAAGAAGACCTTGAGATGGCTACGCTTGTGGCACGTCGCTTTGGCTGTAAGTTGGAGGTCATCGACTGTCATAAGGAGTATTGGGACCAGGTGACACGCTACACTATGGAGAAGGTGAAGGCTGGCTTCACACCAAACCCAGATGTGATGTGCAACCGACTGATAAAGTTTGGGGCCTTTGATGAGAAGATGGGACATGACTATGACCTCATCGCAACGGGCCATTATGCACAGACCGAGTGGATTGATGGGCGTAAGTGGCTCACAACAAGTCCTGATCCAGTGAAAGACCAGACCGATTTCTTGGCACAGATTTACGACTGGCAGCTGAAGAAAGCAATCTTCCCTATTGGCCACTACGAGAAGAATGAGGTGCGAGAGATTGCCGAACGAGAAAATCTCATCAATGCCCATCGCAAGGATTCGCAGGGTATCTGCTTCCTTGGGAACATCGATTATAACGAGTATGTACGTCGTTATTTAGGCGAACAAATAGGCGACGTCATCGAACTTGAGACGGGAAAGAAGATAGGCGAACACAAGGGACTATGGTTCCATACCATCGGGCAACGTAAAGGGCTCGGTCTTGGCGGTGGCCCTTGGTTTGTTATTAAGAAAGATGTAACTAAAAATATCCTATATGTAAGTCATGGTTACGACCCTGCTACAGCCTATAAAAAAGATTTCCCGCTCCATGACTTCCACTTCTTAACAGAAGGTATTACAACCTTACCTGAGAAGATTACCTTCAAGATTCGCCATACACCTGAGTACCATCCAGCAACTGTTGAACAGTTGTCGGACGGTAGGTGTTTGATTCACTCTGCCGAAAACATCCATGGGGTGGCCCCTGGACAGTTCTGTGTTGTCTATGATGAACACCATCACCGATGCTTTGGGTCAGGCGAAATAGCGTTGTCAGTGGACGAGTGAACGAGTGGAACTGTTAACAAGTTGACGAGTTAACGGGTAGACAGGGTATGTATTCTGCTGATAAGAAGACAGGGTAACAGGTAAACAGGGGGTTTTGTAAGTTAACGAGTTGACGAGTTAACGGGTAGACAAGTTATGTGTTTTGCTGAAAAGTAGACGAGTTAACGGGTAGACAGGGTATGTGTTTTGCTGATAAGTAGACAGGGTAACAGGTAAACAGATTTTGTCGTAAGTGGACAAGTAGACAGGGTAACAGATAAACAGGCTTCGCTACATGGTAACAAATTGATAAGGTAACGAGCTTAAAAGCTATATCTCTAACAAAGGATATTTTTTTCTCTCACAGAGGTGATTCTCTTCTCTTACAGAGGGTATCTCTATCTCTCACAGAAATCACAGATTTAATAGAGCGTTTAAGCACACTGCTTAATTCTTGTGGGTATATTATCTCTCACAGAGCGCACGAATTTAACAGAACGTTTTAGCACACTGCTTATTTTCTGTGGGTATATTATCTCTCACAGAGTACACAGAGTTAACAGAGCGTTTTAGCACACTGCTTATTTTCTGTGGGTATATTATCTCTCACAGAGCACACAGAGTTAACAGAGCGTTTTAGCACACTGCTTAATCCTTGTGGGTATATTATCTCTCACAGAGCGCACAGAGTTAACAGAGCATTTTTGCGCACGTTTCGAGCCCACAGAAGGCCTTCGGCATACAGAGATCACAGAGCGTTTCAGCTAAAGATGGCTGTAAGGTTCTGTGATATCTGCCGGCCGCAAGGCCTCTGTGGAATGCTGTGCGTTCTGTTCATCTGTGTAAATCTGTGAGAAAGAAGAAACCTGCGTACTCTGGTAATCTGCGTAATTCTGTGAGAGAGAAAAATCCTGTGTGTTCTGTTCATCTGTGCTCCTCTGTAAGAAAGAAATCCCCTTCACTCCCTAACTCCTCCACCCCTTGTCAAGAATTTTTGCTTCTCTCGAACAGAACAGACGCCTTTCATGGGTGAAGGAGAGGCCCTTCAACGTTCAAGAACATGCTCTTCTTGCATGCAAAACATGCCCTTCTTAAGGCAAGAAAGGCATGTTCTACAAAGCAGTTTGTAATATACTGATTTATTGAACGTTATCACATCACATGCACGAGACTTTATACTCGGATTTAGAGAGTATGATAGTCGACGTATTGTAATACTTTTTTATCATCAATAGGTTCCTTTACACTATGATGAACGGGTATATAGACTATGTCGACTCATTGTTAATAAGCTAATTATCCCATATTTTAACAATCAACTAAGACGTCAGCATAGATATGTGTATTCTGTCAACTCGTCGACTAAACCCGCTTATTTTATAACAACAAGTGTTTTAGTTACGATTTTGTTTGAAATAGATACAAATAAGACTAATTATGAATTAAAATATAATTTTAAGCGAAAAAACTTTGTTCTAACCATAAATAATAACTACTTTTGCAATAGATTTATAAAAGAACAAATAACCTGTAAAAGTGTTTGCTCGGTATTTATCACAACAACTCCTCTGCTTTTAGTGCAGAAACCATAGTGAAAAAGCTTATATCCGATATTTGGTCAATAATAAAATATATGTCTATGAAGCAGGTTTACTATTATCTTTTTTTAGTGCTATTGGTATTCTCATCAGTAAACGCAAAGGCTGACACGCCCGTTAAAATCAATATTGATGATGTCAATAAAGTTTCTGTCAAAGTCAACTACATGCCCATTGCCAATCTTGTCAATGGTGTTAACGAAGTGACTGTACCTCAATATGGTTCCTTAACGATTGAGGCCAAAGAGGGTTTCTACCTTAAGGATGTCACAAAACGTCTTAGCTGATGCACGCACAGGCTCATGTACTGTAAAGGTTGATAAAGCCTCAAAAGTGAGGGTATCTCGCTATGAGTCACAGACGTCAGTAGCGTTGAAAGATGGTGAAAACACGGTTAAATGGATTCCTAATACCGAGAAAAAGCTTGTGATAACCAATGCTAATTATGGCGATGCCCCTATATACAAGGTGACAGTCGACGGTAATGACGTAGCTTCTTCAGGTGGTCAATACTTTGTAACATTGACTGCTGGCTGCGTTGTAGATATCAAAGCCGATTATCCAGACGTATCTTATCCAGTGAAGTTCAACTTTTCTAACGAGGCTGCGAAGGGTGTTATCTCAAAGGTAATGGCTGATGGTGTGGAAGTTAAGAACTACAATGACGCCGATTTCAAGCTCAAAGCAGGAACGAAACTATCCTTAACTTTCGACCAAAGCAACTATGCCTTAGATGCTTTTAAGGTTAATGGGACTGCCGTTACGATATATGGTAACTACGAATGTTACGTGAAAGACAATCTTGTCTTTGATGTTCAGGCACATAAATATGCTACTGTAAAGGCTGTATTGACTGTTGACAACGCAGCAAATATCACCGCTTATGAGGGTCAAAGCTATAATAATAAGGTGATAACCCTACAGAATGGCAGCAATAATATAGAGTTAGGAGAGAAGAACAACCTTATCCAAATAAAGCCAAATAGCGGTTGTAAGGTTGAGTCACTAAAGGTAAATGGAAATCTCGTAACCGCCAATTACGAAGGAGCATACGAGATAAGACTAACCGATGGAATGACGATTGAGGTTACTACATCAGCCATTGTGCGCGACCAGAAGGCAACAGTTGTCATTGACGACATCAGCCTTGCGAACTATGGATTCAACTTCTACCGCTCTGATCACTCAACGGTAAAGATGCAGACAGGTGAAAACACTGTCATGTTCTCAGCCGACGACCATCACTTCATGCTTGGTGCATACGGCAACGACTTGAGTAAGATGGTAGTTAAACTCAATGGAACGGAACTTAACCCATCCTATCCTGGCAGCACAAGCTATGAGTTTGATTTGAATAATGGCGACCGTTTGGAGGTCTTACTCAAGGGCGACACAGCTGGTATTGATGCCATAGAAGCCGTAAAACAAGGGAAGGCTGTAGTCTATCGCCTTGATGGAACGCGTGTAGAAGGTAGTCAGCTACCTAATGGAGTCTACGTAATTAATGGTAAAAAGATTATAATAAAGAAGTGATGAGAAAATTTCTACTTACAGTATTTAGTATCTGTACGGTAGGAATGGCATTCGGTCAGTCGAAACTCGACCTACAAAGTCAGTTGGAACTGTATAAGAAGTCAGTTGGAACTGTTCAAACTCCGTAACACTTCCATTCCTACCTACAACAGTCGTACACGTTCGTTTGAACGTCCAAAGAGTGTACCAGAGAACACGATGGCAATGGTCGAACTGAAGGATCAGAATAGCCGTGCAGACTTAGAAGCACAAGGAGTAAGGGTGCTGCGTGTACGTGGTAATATTGCCATTGTCGTGGCTCCAATAAAAGACATTGAGCGTATTGCAGACTTAAAGTGCGTTCGTCGTATGGAACTCCCACGTCGTGTCTATCAGAAGATGGACGTTGTACGTAAGGAGATTGGCGTGGATAAGATTCACCAAGGCATCGATCTCCCACAGGCTTACACTGGTAAAGGAGTGGTAACGGGTATTGTTGACGGTGGTATTGACCCTAACCATATCAACTTCCTCAAGCCAGACGGTAGCACGCGTTTCGGTTATATCAGTAAGATTACAGCCAGTCAGTCGAATAAGGATGGTTATCAATTCGATAACTATTACCCTCGTGTCGTACTTGATACCTTAACAAACCGTGATAATGCATACGCTATT
>QWCI01000462.1_pt1 | contig 26317 bp, 37 predicted proteins | sample 1972541 | NCBI WGS metagenome assembly QWCI01 (sample SAMN09866712, study PRJNA288562) | Human oral metagenome isolate term3_saliva, whole genome shotgun sequencing... | isolation source: mouth | host: Homo sapiens | place: USA: California | reverse complement strand
AAGAGATATACGCTCGTCACGCATGGTGGCCTCGAGAGCTTTTACTTTTCCCGCCTGCTCCGTGTATTGCTTGGTTGCCTCGGCTTCCATGTCGTTGAGTTCCTCTACCACCTTACGTGTTCTTTCCGCCTCTTCCCTATATGACATCACCTTAGTGACCACCACGGCAATGGCTGCAGCTGCGAGCCCTATCCAATTGGCTTTCATCAAGGCCATAAAACCTTTACCGGCTGTTGTGGCAAGGTTCTGGGCTATGGTGTAAGCTTTTACTGCAAGAACAAGCCCGTAATAGGATGCTGTGAAGATTGCAACTAAGGTTGTGATTTTCTTCACTGTTTCTCCATGTTTAGTGAGATATTTTATCACGTTCAAGGCTCCCAGCTGCGCATTGGTAGACAGTTCGTCCATTTTCTCCTTCAATGGCACGAGTTCACGGCCGATTTCTATCTGCTTGTTTTTCAGAGTTGCTGCAGCACGAGCAGCGCGGTCCATGGACGTTTCCATATATTCACCAGCTTCTGCCATTTGTCCCTTGATGATTTTTGCCACGGCACCGAAGAAGTCACCGCTTTTCTTGGCCTCGTCACTAATTTGCTTGGCTGAGAGACCGAGGTTGTCAAGGATAAGTGGAGACTGCCGACCGAGACCGGTTACGATAGAATCAACCAAATAGTCTATACTTTGCCCTGTATCCTTGGCTTTCTGTTGAGCATATGCAAGATAAGTTCCGAGTTGCTCCACAGGCAAATTGAAATCCTTGAATTTCACGGCATTCTGCATCAGCACAAGATCATCCACCGTGCCATGGGTAGCACGCTGCAATTCTTCTAACAACCCAGGCTGGTTGATGCGTTCAAAAGCCTGACGCACACCTTCTGCACTCTGCGCCAGTTGAACGGCTTCATTTACATTCTCCCTTAACTTGTTTACCATCATGCTCAATCCCTGAGAAGCAATGTTACCAAAGAAACTGCCTATCGTGATACGCATACGGCTGAACACATTTTCACTCAGTTTGGCTTCCTCCCTGACAGCTGCTTGTTCGGCTTTCACCCTTGCAAGTTGGTTGGCAAGTTCCTTATAGTACGAACTATCGCGGTTAACACCGCTCATCTCCTTACGCAGAAGAGAAGCAGCTCGCTTCAAATCGTAAATACTTGCTCCTGAAAGGTTTTTCAAAATTGCACCAACATCAGCTGTCTGCGTGCGCAGTAAACGCATCTGCTTTTCAGTCTTTGTGATTTCTCTACTAAGCAGCTTGAAGCCTTTATGATCTCCACTTCTAAAAGCAACATCTCTCTCCGCTTTCAACTGCTTCGTTTTCTTCTCCAACGCTTCAAGCTCATTCTTAGCCTGCTCTGTATTGAGCATGACCTTAGTAATAAATTCTTCAATATGTGCCATATGAAAAAATGCTATTTCTGTGATTATATTCACAAAAATAGCATTTACACTTGTATTTCAAAAATACACGATTACCACTTCCTAAAGATTATCCTCAAAAGGAAACTCCCAATGAGAAGCACGAACAAGCCTATAAGTCCCTCTAAAGGACCCAAAAAGCAGTAACGAACGAAAAGCAATATTGCCTCTCCGAATACGGATATAAACAAAGCCAGTGCTGTCAACACAAACAACCAAACAGCCCATGACTGAATTGCTTTCTGTCCATCTTTGGGCTTCCAGAAGAAATACAGATATACCAACTCTGCAATAAATGCCAATGGCAATGCTAATTGTATTATGAGATTTGTTTTCATCATCGTATTGTTTTATTCTTTCATAGCCTCCATGATATTCCGGAGGTCATCCCGAAGACGAAACAACGCCCTGACGTAGTCAAGAGTCTCCTCAGCCGTGCTACATACTTCATCGTTGTCAAGGAACTTGTTTGCAGTATCCTCCATGAGAGCAACGTAGTTCTCTAAACTTTCACGGTTGCAGAACTCTCCGAGCTGCTTCACCATTTTTTCATTGAGCATCATCATAGCACGCCTCCTTCCAGCCATTCGGCTACGCCACACACTACGATGAGTGCCATTCCATAAAGATGCATCAGAAGCACTTCCTTGTTCGTAAACTCTTCCCCACATACAACGGAGAACCATTCATTTCGCTTGCCCATCCACCCCTTGATGTCGAGCGTGCGCCTTTCAGCGCGTGTCATTGTCAATGTTGCCATTGTCGTAATTGTTAACCATTTTGCCTTAATCGTTCAGCGGAGTATGCGAAAGGCGGTCACACATCCCGCTGGTTAACAATCACGAAAGTCACCGCAGGGGCTACATCGAAATTACGGAATAGTGACCGCCATTGTATTTATGTCAAAGGAAAGGGCATTAAAAAAGCCCCACCGAATGGTTGAGCGAATGACCGACGCTCCGGCGGCATGATCTATCATGATTGTTAACCGTTGGCAAAGATAGGAAGAAGAAATGAAACGGCAAAGAAAAAGGGAAAGTTTTTTCTTTCCCAACTTTTTTTATTCCTGTCTTCCTTGTTTTGTTTGAATATATGGACGCCCTTCGTGGTTCATGACTATTTTCAAAATTGGAATAGTATCCATAAAAATCATAAAACAATGATGAAGGCTGAGCACAGCTTCTTGCAAGTCTTGTGTATCTTCCAAATCAATGATATTAAGACCTACAGCCTTGCAATCGTCTTTTGAAAAGCGTCTACTATGTGAAAAACTTTGATTATGATTGATAAATTTATCTTTTACTTTTGAGATATCAATTTTTGGATTCACTTGCTTAAGCCACTTCGCTGCAAGATGCTCGGACCAACGAATGGCATCCTGGCAACTGGTGAGAAAAGTAACTGGATACTTAGCTATAATCTCACGCCATAACCCCAATTGAGTAGGGTCATTTCTACATTCTTCAACAGCACGATAGAATTCATCCACCACCATTTGACATGCAATACCCTGCATCTGTGGATCTATAGGTCCCAAGGAAGATTGTCGCCCCATTATAATTTCTTTGCAAGACATAGCTATCATCGTCCCTGCTGACATTGATATTTGCGGAACAATAGCCCTTATATTATTGCCAAAAAGACTTTGGAGATAACTGACAATACCTTCTGTTGCAGCTATATCCCCACCTGGTGTATGCAACACTATATCCAAGCCTTTATTTCTATCCATTCCATAGACCGCATTCATAAAAGCATTTTTATCACTTTCATTGATGGATACTTCGGGATTGTTATTTTTCATCCAGCCTGAATAATAAGCAATGACATTCCTCCCTGTTAATGTTTCTATATTTTTCAGATAGCTATTACACTCTCCCAACAGAAAAGCCGGAACATCTTCCGGCTTGTGCTGTTGTACATCATTCATTATTTCTGTCCACCCTGGCATAACGATTAAAATTTAACGTTATTTAGATTTGTAAAAGTTCTTGTTTCGTAATCTTCTTTATCAAAGCCAGATATTGAACTAAAACCAAAATCTTTGTCGCCAGCTTCCTGGCGAGAATAACTTCCTTTAACAATCTGTGCATAAAACTCTACAAGATTGTTTTTTGTCTCACCTACTTTTGTCATGATTTGTTTGCGTTTCGTTACATTGACGATTGTTACTGCGACAAAGATAAGTAAAATAATTATAACACACAATACTAATATTAATTTTAACACAAAATACATATATAACGTTTAACACAATTTCACTCTATCTTTATATATTGGCTATATATTATTTTCACTTGCATGAGTAGCAATATCAGACTGAGCAGCGACATCACGAGGCTTCACGTCTAATTCTTTCAGTAGCTTTCTATTTGCGAACTCGCGCTTGTACGCATGCTTACCGATGTTTGAAGCAGGTTGTGTGACGGCGGTACTGCTGTCGTGTAACACTTCGCTAACAACAGACTTATAAGTACGAGCATGGGCCAACTGCGCCTGCAATTCTTTAACCTCATATTGCTTTCTTATCCAAGCCGGATAGACTATAATTCCAGTCGCAGCAAGAATCAGTACACCTACAAAAAAAGAAAAATATTTATCTTTAAGATAATTCAAAATTTTCATATTTCAAATAATTATAGTTATATAAATCATAACAAACGTTGTCACTTCACCTATATAATAAGGTTTCGGCAACTTTAATAGGTAATAGCATCCCCATGATAATGTTACTCCTACAACGAGAAATGGATAAAAGGTTGCCACCCATAACGCACCGCAAATAAGGGCAATAAAAGCTCCAACAGCATGCATCTTCTCTATCTTATAAAGCGGTTCAATACCAACAATGCAAAGGCCGAAAACAGCGAATAATGCAAAAAAAGGTGCAACCCCTCCTTTCTCCAACATGGCAGGTAACAGCGCCAAAGAGCTTAGAACCATTACAGCAGAAAAAAGCCAACGACACCTACCAAGATATGCGTTATCGCTAACATATTCTTTAACACCATATCGTATACCCATGCCAACAAGGTATATTGACATAATAGATAAACTTATAATTGTTAAAATTTCCATTTTAAGCTGTTTTTAAATCTAATTTTTGAGGATAACCATTTGTATAATCATACTTCTCCACCTCATTAATTGAAGTAAGATTTTTAACAGCAAAGATATGTGATTGCGTGACATTATAGGCCGAGTAAGCATAATGCCCTACTGCATCGAGGAGTTTCAATGCTAATTCGCTGTTCACAATGAGCTTAAAACCATTGAGCCAAATCTCACTTTCCGTTTTCCCACTCGCAATATCTAACTCTATCGCTCTACGTGTGCCTATCCTATCCTCCCTATTAATCCACACCGAAATGCCATTCAGCTTAAAAGAGTTCACAGCATCGCTATTGTCATATTCTTTAATCTCTGCAATCTTCTCTACCTTTGCAGCTGCAAGTAACTCCTTTTGCGAGGGTTCAACATCAACAGGGGTGTAACCATTTTCGAGCAAGATTTCAGGTGTTGGGGTAATTATCATTCTGTCGTTTACCTCAATATATCTGCCGTTATACACGGCATCTCCTTTTCTGTATTGTATCATAATATTTATTTTTAGTTGTTAATAATTGCCTTTGTACTCGCTCATAGGGAGTATATTTTCAACGCTGGGAACATTTGCAGCCTTGTATAATTCCACGCTGCTGTCGGGTACGTACATCGTGTTGCGCTTAGCGTAAGGGCCACACCAATATGTTGAGAATTCTGGGGGCGTGGGTGTATTAGGTAAGACTATTGTTAAAAAAGGAACAAACTCCTCTTTTTTATTTGTTATTCCGATGTATTGCATATTCCTTATTTCTCCTAACGCTACAACTTCAAGGCTCGAATGATTATACCCTCTATCGTCAAAAACGATATTTATTCCGTCAACCCCTGTTGTGTTAATTTGACCAGGAATGACCACTCTTCCAGCCCTACCGCTAAGAAACAGCCTATTTTGATACGTAATCTGCTTCAATCCTGTGAAATATTGAAGCTCGGCGAAATTCGCATCCTTAGACAAAGTTAGATTTCCAAGATACTCCACCTGTGCTGCCTCTTCTTTGCTTAGCTTTCCGTCTTTATCTTTATCCCACCTTTCAAGACAAATACGCTCCACCTCTTTATCTTCGAAGTGAATGTATTTGTTATATTCATGCCTTAATAACAGGCGTCTTCGATTCATGCTCATACCTCTATCAGTACTATTACGTTATCAATAATGCTACCCTCATATCTCTTGCCTGCTTTTGTCGTTACAACCTTACCCTCTGCCCATGTAAGGCTTGCAGGCACACTAAGAGTTGTAGGCTTGTTGCTCTTACATCTAAAAGTAAACGAGTATTCATTCACATAGTCGCTTGTGTTGTCCTCTTCAAGCGATAAATCAAGCCTTTCAACCTCGCCCCACACATGCCTTGTGTTCGGTGTTAAGGTACATGTAGTGTCGTTTGGTTCGTGTACAACGCGCTTGAAACGTCCGTCCCTTCCGTCGTGGGCTTCGGTGGGCTTTAATCCGCCTTGACTGCTCACAACGAACACCATTGCCTGTGTTTCCTCTGTAGACAAAGGGATGATTTCAAAGGCATTTGGAATATCCCTTACAACGTGAATAAAGCCTGTTTCGCTATCATCGCTCGGTATATCGTAAATAACCGACACTCTAAAGATGCCTGTAATATTATTATCAGTAGCATGCATCTGAATTGCTAAACGCGAGCCTTTTGTTGTTACATTTTCCTTCCAACATTTACTCGTTATTCCGTCCTCGTTTACAATACAAATTTTGACGTTTTTACATTTGCTAAAGTCAACACCTTTACCCTCCTCGCGCATCTCTAAAACAAGGAAAAGATCTGTACCTACACGCTTACGAATAAGCGGAATATTATTTTCAATTGAATTCTTGTAATTTCCCATTTTTCTATTTAACTATAGATGCAACAATATCTATCATTCTACATAATGTGCGTGAATAAAGAGGGTCTGTAGCATACATTCCCCCTTTCTTATCAGAGATACGCTTAGCAAATTCTTTCGGATATAACCGATAAGGCCACGCATCCGCATAAATCTGCTTTTTGAAAAGCGCATTATGATCCTTCAATCCCTCTTCAAGTGTCGCGTAATCACGGAATAGGCGCTTACATTTATACAAGTAACGCCCACCTTTCAACGGAGTAACATAAATAATGCATTCAGGTGCATTAAAATGTTTATTAGGAGTAGAGAATACCTCGCGAGTCGTGACCAATTGCCGTTTGCCAGTCCAGGAACTCCCTATCGTCATGCCGAAAAGGTTGTTACCAATCGCAGCCTTGCCCCAACCACTCTCCAACATCGCTTGCGCGGTTGTAAATAAAGGAGATACACAATTATCTTTATCTTTTAAGTAAAGTGCACAAGCAGCAGCATATACAGCTTTACAAAATACTTTTTGTTGATAAGTCATAATTATTTCGATTGAATGTTTAGAAACTCAGATAAAAAGGGAATTTTCTCAACCCATTTAATTCGTAAAATATAGTAAATAAAAGCAACGATATACCATGCTGCCGTGTCAGGCTTGAAAATTTTCTTAAGATTCTTCAAGATATTTAGCCCATAAAAGTACATCGCAAGGTAGGTTATCATACTAACGCATTGTTGTGCCTGCACACACTGCTCCTTTAACTTACCTATCTCAAAAAGAGAGAGACAAAGCACAAAGAAAACGGTAGCTTCCAGCCCACAACGCCCCGCTTTTTTCAAATCAAAATCTTCATGATTAGCTATCATTCCCGATAGATAGCCGAAAATAAAGTTAAGAAAAAAGATAAGCGAGAGCGTTTTAAGTTCAGGCTCAATGGGTTTCATAAATGCAAGCATGGCCAGCACAACACTTATGATAAATTCTTTTATTTTTTCAAACATCATAACAGTAATAATTTATAAAACAATTCAAAGATACGCGCGAAAAAGGCTGGGTAAAAATACAATATCCCTGCGCCAATTTCACGCGAAATCAACACAGGGATATAATAAAGCAAGTGTGACACTCTATTTTGTCATCCACACCAGCTTTTCAACCTCTTCAAAGGTCTTATCAGACATTTTGAAAGCCTTAAGTAACTCTTCTACATCGATTTCGACAATATCAACTTTCACTTCCTTTTCAGCAAGTTCTTTGAAATACTCTTGACCTTTCTTATTCCATGCAGCGAACCACGCATTGATTTCTGCGATTTCGCGTTTTTCAGCAGCAGTCATATCACGCACCTCTTCCTTTGCTCGTCGCTCAACTTCCTGTGCATCTTTTACACGCTGCTGCATCTTCTCAAAATCTTCATCCTGAAGTGTTGCGCGTACCTCCTCGATATCTTTGTCGTAAGTCTCCGAGATAGGGCGCAACGCTTTAAGGTTCTTCCACACTGCGAGCATGGCTTCATCGCTCATGCCTGCAACTTTCAACATCTTCAGCGTTCTACAGGCTTCAACTACCTTTATCGTTTTTACTTTCATTTTTACTAAATTACTTTGTTACTTACTTCTCTTTTGCTTCTGTACTGACTGTACCGAGCTTCGCTGCATTTGCCTTGCAGTATTTCACAAATTTTGTAACATCTGTGATAGCTGCAATGATTTCGTCTTCTTCTGTTGTAAGATAACTGATGTTGATACCTCCGAAATGCGCGAAAGTTGCGAGCTGTTTGTTTGTATCATCATTACTGCTAACGCTGCCATTTTCTATATTTGCATACTTATCGCTTTCAACAGAAACGACCGCCTTAATAGTTGTACTTGCGCCTACTGCTTCAACACTTGCTTTGAAGCCGGCAATTGCTTTTACTTTTACGTCCATAGTTGTAATAATTAAATTATTCGTATTCAAATATATATGATAATGTATAGCCAAAGTCATTATAGAAATGACTTGGACACTGCATGTCTAACTCCGTTACTCCAGCCTCATATTGAATATATTTAGGCTCAGCATCCCGTATACCTATATCAATAATTTCCTTTACTTGCCCTGTTGCTGTATTTTTGATTTCAAGAGTTATCTTTTTCAAATCATACGTCTCATTGAATTTTCTTTTGATAATGCATTGTCCGTAAATTACTTTATTAATTTCTTTCAATCTTGGGTTTACAGATATATATATACCGGGTATACCTTTTAGCACAAGTCTTAGGGTGTTTGTAAGTGGAGCATTTATCGTTATTCTGCACGATGCTCCATTATCAAGATATGATAATCCCAACGCTCTGTCCAACTTATCTATCCATGTTGCTTTTCTTTTAACGGCACATGCAATAACAGTGAACTCATCACCGGCTACGGATTGACTAATTGCAGGACAATCTACGATGTTAACCGCACAGCTCTGCCCCTGTGTCAAAGGAAAATCGTCAAAGGTCTTGAAATATGCATTTCCTGTTTTATCAACAACTGCTACTCCGAAATAACAGTTTGAGAACAAGTCGGTTATGCTGATATTATTAGCAGGGAGGATGTTTTGACATGTGATGCGGACGAGAAACAAATTTGAATTCTTGTATATATTCTTGTCATTTGGGAAAGTCACCTTGAAAGGTGCGATACAATTATGATTATAACCTATGAAATCACCAATCCTAAAAGGTGCATTCATACCACCTGTAGGTTTCCTATATGTCATTTCTGCTTCTAAATCCTTTACTTCGCCTGTATACAGAGGTAAAGATATACCATAAGGCGCACCTGCTACATCTTGTCCCAACCAGCTGTTGTTGGAAAATGGCTGATTAAAACAGACAGGCTTATATTTTGCCCACACATTTATTTTTACACTCTTGCACAATGTTGCAAGGTCGTTGCTTGTTTCGCCCAAAACAGTCTTCACATCTGCGATGCTGACAGGAGCCTGTATAATGCCATTTACGATGCTCATTTCTCACCCCCTTTCAATTGTTCTACCTCTTTCTCAAGCACTTTTATCCGCTTCTTCAACCGCTCAACTTTATCATCCACCTGCACAGCTGCTCCGAGCGCGAGTGCAATAAGTCGCGTATCGAGATAGTTAAGCTTCAAATAGCCGTCAGCGTTCGTGTAAACTATGCTCTTCAATGCACTATCTTTCACGCTCTGCGCAATGAATCCTATGCCGTGCTCACCGCTGTCTTTGTAATCGAATTGCCAGGTTCCACCGAGCGAGCGAATTATCCGCATACTATCAACCTGCTTGATATTCACTTTCAACCGCCTATCTGAAGTGGTGTAAGCAGTTACGCCACCCTGCGCTAACACATTACCCGAAAAAGTTGCATTCCTATCAGGTGTGACAACAAGTGCGTCCTGCCAACCATTGTTATACACGTTAAAATGCAACTCACTACCCACAAAAAGCGTGTAAAGTGGTCGGTCGTTGCAACCGAAATAAACGACATTAGAATTAGAAATAAATAGCGCACGTTGATTATGTCCCTCTTTATCTCGCAAGCGCAACCCTTTGTTATTAGCAAGATTCAGATAACTATCAACGAGCAACTCATCAGTAACTCGCGCATTGCCGTTTATGTCAAGCTTGTAAACAGGGGAATTTGTGCCAATACCGACGTTATTCCCTACAAAATGTATCAAATTATCAATATTTGTCACGCTACTTAACGCCCCTGTGACATTTCCAGTTCCATCGAATTTCTGCCCCCAAATAAGCCGGCTATCCTTTAATTTTGTTGCTGATACAGCGTTACTATTAAAGGGTAGATACTTGCCTGATACAATATCATCTGTTAATTGTGAGAGTTTAGTTAGGTTCTTTTCGTCCCATATTTTTATCCACTTCGCATCTTTGATTTGCTTGCCATCAGCTTCATTCTTACGATAATATATGCTTTCATTTCGCTGCGTAGGGAGTGCGAGTTGACTAATCCAGTTCACGCTGTCATTTTTAGACCAGTCCATCGAAATGATATGTCTCCAATCATCGCCAATTCCGCTCTTTGTAGTCATCACAGCATAATAGCCCGACACGTCAGGTGCAAAATTGACTTCTCTGTACGTCTTGAATGTATCAACAATACCATAACCGTCAATGGTTGTAGGCTTATCTCGCAGCTGCGAGAAAGTGTGCGTGTGTGATATACTTGCAGCATCTGTAATGCCGTACCCCTGCAGAGTTGTAGGCTTATTCAATAGAGAAGAAAAAGAGTGCGAATGTGCTGCAGGATTGAACTCATTCGGCTTGCCTGTTATTTCATTCCAGGCATACGAGGGTTTCGTTGCAGCCTTGGCCCAGGCAGGGACATCGCTGGCAGGCATTGAAGTAGGTTTGTTCTGAATAATCGACCAGTCTACTGAGGTTAACGCACCACCCTCCACTTTCTTTAATCGCTCATTCAGATCATTGCCGAGGAATGCAGAAAGAACAGCAGTCGCCTTATCGACAGAATAGTCAGCCCAATTATCCAGGCGCTCAAACGACATACCGCTACCTCCGCTACCTTGCATAGAACCTGCACCGAATGCGGAAATACCCCCTTCAGCATAAAAGTTAGCTGCGCTTCCGTCTGCTTTAGAGACCTTAACAGCATTATTCTCCTTATCCCACGATAGGTAAATGTCACCTATCACAAGTTGCTGCTCGCCCTCTTTTTTCACAAAAGGGGTATTCTGATACAACGACAGCAACGATAACATTGCTTCACCAATACGCGTTGCCGTGTTAGCATAAGGCATACGCTCGTCACGTATCGCCTCGAGTTGCTTAGTAATGCCCTTTATCGTTGCTGTCAAATCACTCATAAATACACTAAAACGAAATAAAAAAGTCTAACGAAAACAAAATTAAAGAAATGAGATGAGAATAAAAATACGCTATAAATTTCTACCGATGCCCACACCCGCAAAAATTTCTTGTAGTCCTGTCGATAGAAGGCCATTGTAAGCCTCGCCGTAAAACGATGCTTCAAATTCGTTCAACCGCATTACAGAAGAATAGTATTTCCTTGCGAACCAATCGCGCTTAACGCGAGGGTGGCCACCAGCCATGCGACCACCCCAGGCAGGGCCAACACGCTTCTGCTTGTTTAGCCCATGTTCCTCGCGATACTCTTCACCGCCAGGCAACAAGAAAGGAAGTGTGCCGTTCGCCTCTCGGAACTTCTCTCCAAACTCGCGCCCAACACCTGCAGCAACATAGATGCCGTAGAGCGCAAACTTGTGCTCAATCGTTGTAACAGCACCTACCCCAATAATAGCCGACATACTATTGTAAAGATAGCCCGAGTCTTTAACAGCAAGCTTATCCATCCGCTCACGCCAGAACGTCAGCATTTCTTTAGCCCAGCCCTCTTCATATCTACGCAAATCATTCACATTGCGCGTATTCATCGTAGAGAAGCTGGTAAGCATTCCCGAAATGTGCTGACTCCTATCCACGCCTATTCCTCCCAGTCTTTAGGTTGATACACGAGGTCAGTAGGTAGGTCGTTATCTATCATGAAATAAAGGCCTGTCGTGCCATTGAAGCTATAACGCCCCAACTCTTTGTAATAGATACGTTCAATGCCTAAGTAAGCCATTTCCCCACGATACGCACCAGAAAATTTATCCGCAAGCGTCTTCGCAAGAAACTGCTTGAAAATAGTTCTGCAAAGCTCAAGCGACTCTTTTCTACTCTTAGCATCACCCATTTTGTAGCCAGCAAGCACCCAAACAGTATATACAGATTTCGTGAAGAAACCCGATTTATTGCTGTGCACATTGTTATCAGTCGTGTCATCAACAAGAATGAAATTTGCTGTTTTACGAAATTCACCAATCACCCCCTCGATAGATTCAGGCCCCGAACAAGCAAGCACCTTGAAATCATGATCACGACAAAGCCTATTCTTTTCAGCAAGTGACGTGAAATAATTAATCGGATTAAAATTATTTTCCATATTTCATCTCAAATTCGGCTGCCTCGCGCGCTTTCTCATTGAGTTCAGTGAGCGCACGCCAGCAGTCCATGTTCTTAATCAATTCCTCTTTAGTCACGTCGCCCTGCGTGAGCGCCCGCAACTGGATATTTGCCATTTTTAGCAAATCCCACTTCGTTGGCTCACCGCCTGCAGGACGGAAGAAAGAGGGGAATTGTCTTGCAAATTCAGCCTTGACATAGCAGCACCACGCAAACACACCTGTACGCTCCGCAATATCAAGCTTCAGATGTTTAGGTGCATCCCCATTGCGCTTGCGATAGAGGATGCGAGCAAGTGTATCAATATTCTCCATTTTTTTAGAGGAAAGATACACCTGAAATGCCGTCTCTGCAGAAAGGTAGTCTATAAAAGATATGCCGTGCAAGTTCACATCGACAGCCCGATAGCCACAGACGCTATCCAACCGCACGCCCATGTTATCGAAGCTGTCGATGAAGTCAAACTGATGAATGAGACTCTGAACTTGATTAGCCGTAATAGTAAAGAATTTCCTACGTCCAAAGCGACTACGCATAAAGCAGAACACACCTTTTGAAGTCCACTTTTGCACGTGAATACCACAAAAGCGCATGAACATAAAAGTTTTAATTTGCGTAAGGTCGCTGAACGTACCGAGCAGGCCGAATACATAACGCAGCTGGTCTTGTGATAGCTCACGCCAAGATCGGGGCGCATGCAATATCAACCCCTTTTCTTTAGAAAAAGTACACTCCTGACTCCTTAGTGTTCTTGTAATTCTCATAATGATTCGCCTTATATTCCTTACTATTTTTATACTCACTGAACTCTTCGATGTTGTCCTCCATGATCGTTGAAAGCTGATTGTACGCAAAGCGTTCCGCTGTCTTATCACCTCTCAAATGTAGCACTAACCAAAAGCGCGCTTTATCAATAGCACGCTTGACAACATCCGTAGCCGAGTTGGTGGCCACAGCCTTGACGAACGCATCAAATTGCGCGTCACTAATCTTAGCCCTCAATAACTGCTCACCCTCTGCAAGTAAGGGTTGTGCAGCTTTGAAGTCTTCAATCGTAGAGTGATTATAGCCACAAATGTTACAATAATCAAAATAAGTGTTGATAAGCGAAAGCTTCATGTGTGAAGCCTCAAACCACCCCTGCAATTTGAACAAACGAGGGAGAATGAGTGAAAAGTCAGTTAAATATAACCGCTCCACGTTCGCTAACATCGCATCGACGCGCACCTTTGAAGCAGGTGCAAGGTCCGAAGCAGATACAACACCGAACCCCGACGCTGTCATCACGAGGTCGAGTTGACGTGCATTGTCATAGAAAGCACGTCGACACACGTAAGATTTTACGAGTGCAAGCAGCTCATTATCTGTACCCTCTTCTACTGCTCGCCGTCCAACCTCATTCAAAACATAAGCTGAAAAGTTTGAATAAGTGTCGGAAATGGCAGTTGCGAGCATATCAAAAACGTCGCCATTTTTGCTCGTAGCTACCACGACGGCAGCCTCTAATGTTTTACGAGTAATTTCAATCCTCGTTACTGTTGTTTCCATTTGCGTCAGGATCTGGTTTAACTTTTTTCTTTTCTTTATTCTCATCAAGCGTTGTCAGTACGATAAAAGGTACATCAACGTCGTATTTCTCTTGCCAACCATTGTAATACAGCATAACGCGGAAAGGTTCAAGCAGCACATCATGAAAGGCCGTCTCCGCAGCCTGCTTCAATAAGAATAGCTCGCGCTTATCGCTACCGCTGTTGTTCATCGCCGACTTGCCCGGCGTAGCGCCTACGAGGTTAGGATGAACGTTGTCGCCGTAACAAAGCGAGTTACTCGCTTCCTGCACGTCATCGGCCCAGTCGCCACCCTCCTTGCGTCCTTGTTCAACATCGACAATATGCACCATGTGCACCTCCTTGCCCGATGCGGGGTCGATATAGAAGCCAGATATCCACGTTTTCCCGATATTCTCATTACCACCAATAAAGTCGTTGATATTCTGCTTTTCTTGCTTGATGCGAGCCTTTATTTTGTCAGGGTCCGTGATACCGTCTTCTTCACAGATCTGCCTCCAGTAGTCTTTGTGTACTTCAACCTGAAAGCGCGGAGGAGCAGAGTTGCGAATCTTCGCACGCTTGCCCTTGCCAATCAGCTCGTAAATGTCATACCACGAATCTTTAAAGGTTGCGACATAGAAAGGAATAGGATAATACTGATAACCTGGCGTGGGGAATCTTGTAAGGATAGCAAATTTACGTGTGCGTGTAGCACGACCGAAAGCGTCACCACGTGCAGCCCTACGACACTCGCCCGTAGCAGGGTCAGGGTCAAGGCCCATGCGCACACGTAAATCTCCCCAGGGGTCTATTTCATCAAGCAATTCAATGACTTCCACATCGCCGTCTTGCACCGTATTTTTCCAATTCGCATAAAAAACGTGATTGATACGGCCGTTATCATCGGCTTTTTCGAAGCGACAGAAGCAACTTTCTTTATGTCGTACCTGCACGATGTGACAGCCCTCATTGTCGAGCACTACGACTGTAACCGTAAAAAAGAAGTATTTCATGTCAAGCACCTGTTCAATAAAGAAGCGGTTGAGTTGATTGCGAAAATAGAAGTCGCGAATTTCTCGATCGCGCGTCTTCTTTTCAGTAGCGATGTCATAGAAGCGTACACCCTGCCCATAGCACGTGAGTGCGTTAAATAGCTTGTTTTGGGCCATGACCATATTTTCGCCCACCTTTTCAATGATGTGATAAGGCAGCATGTCATCAGCACCAAACGGAACATACTTATAAGTTTTGCCCCCTTGCGTGAACGTGCGAGGCTGAATGATACCACTATCGTCAAAGACAACGGAGGAATTCTCGGAATACTCCGCATTAGCCGAGGCGCTGTGCCCATTCGTAAAGCCAGCAGCAGGAGCGCTATAGATTTCGTAATCTCCGCGCTTTTCGATGAAGTTCAACGTAGAATCTTTTTCCATTTTTACATATAGATTTCTGCGCCCATAAACTCAAAGATACACACATCGCGCACTTCGCGTATCTGCCGATTGTTAGGATTTATCAGCCGATGAGTACCACCGCGCCAATGCCCCGATTTTACCAACCAACCTTTATACTCAATAATGTCACCGGTCTTCAGCTTCCAACATTTCAAGTTGACCAGCTGCTTGCGGATAGCAGCTATATCTAACTGCTTGCGCATTTCTGTGATGTGAATAGGCTTATTCATTAATCAAAAGTATTATCAAAAGTGTTATCGAAAATTCGGCCTGCACGTTGCAGGTCAATAACGTTGTGATTGCGCTGCGCATACTGATAAGAAAAAGTGAAGCGCGCTATCTCATCATCAAGGTTTGACACCTCTGATTTCGACTCTGTAAGTGTCACCTCCTTGCCGACAACAGGCTGTCCGTTGACGAAATTCACGACATGCACGCGCTCAGCGCGAAAGAGTTCGTCCACCCAATTTTGCTGTGCAACCGTGAGATAGCCAGTATCAGCCTTGAAGAGTCGGTTTTCAACAATCTCTATATTACGCGTCTTACCCAGCACATTGACCGTCGTGCGCTTGAACGAGGGGCTGACCTGATGTTTACCTACGCAATACATCAATTCATCACAGCCGAAAGAGTTCTCAAACATCAAGATAGGTGCGCAATCAGGATGCCTCCAGTCAATCATATATTTTTGTGTGCGTTCGCCAGCCTTGACAACAAAGAAGTCAAGTTCCTTGCCCGCTTTCGCAAAGCGTGAGGGAGAAACGTCAACTGTTGAATACTTATTGTTACCCTGCACTTTCGGAGCAGTAAAGTCAGCTGTTGAGCCGTCAACATAGGTCGCCTTGACAGCAGCCGAGTCAGTACCGATATAGTGCAGGAACTCCAAGCGCCCCAAGGCAGAAATGCGGTCACCGCTGTAAATAGACAGAAAATGCGTGCGCAGGAAGTCTTCAGCCTTAGCCGTTATAGTGCCTTGTGTGAAGTCTGCAGCACAATATACAACTTTAGCATTCACCGTCTTTGTATCAATCACAGCGTCATCGTCTCCGAGGTCGGTAATTGTCACAACAACATCTACGCTCAACCTCGCATGTGCATACGAGGTGAAGAGTGCGGAGAGGTCGGTGAGTTCAATGCTGCCGTCATACTGATAAAGGTGCTCGTCATACATTCGCACGCCGTCAATTGTCATGACAACGCCTGCGCGACTGCCCCCAATCGTGAAGGCTATATTGGGAATTGATGCACTGAAATAGGTGCCTGAAAGAGATTTTAAGATAGTAATCATATCAAATCGATTTACAACACAAAGATAACAGAGAATACAAGCTGACAAAAATACAAATGCAAAGTGCGTCATCTGACATGATTACCCGATGCAAAGCAGCATGCAATATCATGCAGATTATCATGTGATTTGATATTGATTGCAGAACTATTTTATAGGAAATAACATCTTTTTCAACATTTGTTGAAAATAAATGCTTGAAAATTTGTATATTCAACAAATGTTGATTATCTTTGCAATGTGAATTAAAAGAAAGGACTACATGAAGAAAAGAAGAAAATCAAAGGAACTCAAAGAAAGCGAAGATGACCTGATGTTCTACTTAGAAAATTGGAAAAAGTTCCCCAATCACTTTCAGAACATTGCAAAAAAGGAAATCGAAGCGTTAGAAAACAAAATCAAGAACAATTAAGCCTGACCTCCTCCGGGAGGCAGGCAACAAAACAGAAAAGAGATGATGAAAAAAGAATTACAAGCACTTGCAGCAAGAAACAGAGCAGCAAAGACACAGAAAGAAAGAGACGAGGTTGCCCTGGAAATGGAGAAACTGAAGAATAAGGATCCAAAGGCTTTTACAGAAGCATTGGAAAATCTCATCAAGACAACCGCAAGCAGAGTGGAAGAACTTACGATTGCAGACAGAATGGGCGAGATGACAAAGATGCTTTCAATGGCCTACATCGCACGCAACTACTTCGGCAAATCGCGTTCATGGCTGGCACACAAGATAAATGGTGATGTCATCAACGGTAAACCGGTTGCTTTCACAGAAGAAGAAAGACAGACGTTCAAGCATGCACTTGCCGACATGTCTGCACAATTAGGCTCGCTGGGCGTTTCCTTATAGCCCTTTCTTTTTAATCACACAGTAGCCCGAGGTTGAGCCACCTCGGGCTTTTTCGTACCCATAAAAAACTGCAGACGTCCTCACGACGCCTGCAGCCGAATTTTAACCAATTGTCTGTTTCCAGACGAATATGGTACAAAATTATGTAAAAAAATGTATTTCTACGTATTAAATAAAGAAAAATTCATTTCAGTCTCCATATTTTCCAAACAAGTCCGCCAGACTCATCCGGTTCAAGTAGGAAACCATTCTCCGACATGTAGCCAAAAACATCTTGCTGTGTCAGCGGATAGGTGCTGTCTAAAGCTTCGATAATTTCAGAGGTTGTCTTGTTGTCCTCGACAAAAAGAGACCTTTGCGAGGGAGTGACATTATTAGCACGTGTACTGAAATAAGCATCAAGCACGGTGCGTTCAATCTTGCTGTTCTCGTTCATTTTTTACCTTTTAGAATTATTTCAAATTGTTTTCTAAGCGCGTGAAAGCTGCGCACGTAATCAAGCAGTTCTGCATCTGAGAAATCATCACCCGAAAGAATTTTATCTGTAATGTCATTGCAGAGGTCAATTCGTGCCTCGAGTGCTGATGTATCGAGCAGATCTTGCAAAGCATTGCAAGCCTGTGAATTATAATCATTCTCAATCATACCAAAAGTTTTCATTTTTCTGTTTTTATTTGTAAGGTTTTATAATGAAGTCGCTATTTCCCAGGTCCAGGCATGCGACTTACTTTCATTAACTGTGCTATTCCTTACCTCCCTCCTTGCTGTTCAAACGGTAAACAAGCCAGCCTGCACAAGCTGCAGCAGGAATGGCCACAAGCGGATGAGAAACCACGGCAAATACGCTCACACCTAAGCAGATTGTACCTAAGTGCATGTAGAGCACCGTGCGGCGTGTCACGGAGAAGTCACACAACCGCGAATACACCTCGCTGCGCTGGTTAAGATAGTTGTTTACTGAATTTACTGCGTTCGCAAACATTGCGCGAACATCGACGCGCTGTTGAATTTGCGCTCCGTCGAATTGGATAGTTTGTTGCTGCATATTGCATTATCTTTTAAGCTTTCCTGCAGGTCCGCTGCGTTGCCGGTAAAACGAGAAAGGCGGTCGCCAATCTCGCTGCTTAAAAGATAATGCTTCCACTCCGAAGAGCTTTGAAAAATCTACGAGAAGGCAACCGCCAAATATATTAGTTGTGGGCATAAAAAAAGCCCGAGCAATTTTGCCGAGCAAGTAACCGCTGCTCGCCGGAATGGTCTACCATTATCTTTTAAGCAGTGGCAAAATTAAGAAATATCCCCGAAACCTGCAAGAGATTTCGGGGAAAAGTTTAGAATTCAATATTAAATTCTTTCATTATGCATATTTAGAAGTATATGAATGGTATTTTTATAAAGTGTACAAAAAGCATATCTTTGTAATCAAACAAATTAAATGGAAATAGCATGAATTCAATTTACGAAAATCTTAAAAAGGAGATACGTACCATAGAATTTAAGGTGTGGCTTATATCTCGTGTTATCGTATTCCTCATATCATTTCTTCTTGGTGTATTATCTACGGTTTGGTTTTAGAACCAATCAACCGAACATCTACCGAGAACAAATGAAGCAACTGCTATAATTATATCAACAACAATCTTTACCAAGGAAAGTTTTGCCATCCATTCTGCAACTTTCTTTTTTCCCTTCTGTTTCTTTACCCAAGATGTAAGCCCAACATCCGTGACTTCTTCACCAGTATCTGTAAGTTCGTACAAACACCCATTTTCCAGCATCAGGCCTTTTCGGAATAGTAAACTGATAGCATTATCAAGAGTACCATCATTACGCTCTTTTTCTGTGAAGAGATAGTACAAATCGGTCACGTTCATACGTCCGTCATGCTCAGCCAACAGATGTAAAACTTTGTCGGCAACTTTTGATTGTTTTTTATTTACTAAGGTTGTCATAATATTTTTTACACTAATTATAAAAGCCTCCGATGCTCACGCACCAGAGGCAAGAGTTCTTTTACTTAATTGAAGCATGAAGCATTCAATATTCTATCAATAAACACTCACTACTTCTATTTTCTTAGCGAGCGACTTGATGCCTTGAACAATCTGTTGCTTACGCTCCTGACTGGGTCTCCTTGTACCAACTGCATATTGACGCATAACAGCTTCACTGATACCAATTTCCCTCGATACGCCTGCAACATTAATAAAATCGTAGTAGTTAAACAAAGACCCTACATCGAAAGTGTATTCAATATCCAATTCGGGAACATTAACCCCATCCTCTTTCAAATCAAGCTTAGTGTCCTCCCAGCCTGAAAGCATGTCGGCAATTGCAGCCTTAGCAGAACTCCCCTGACCAAGAACACGCGCCTTAACACTATCCACTTCAAGCACACAAGAAAAATTTTTCTCGCCTGGCTCACGTTCAACTTTTGCAATAATCTTTTCCATATTGATAATATTTTTAAAATGTTCTATCACATCCATGTTCATTCAAGAAAAAGAGAAGCCACCCACCCTATTGCAGGTGGCCCTCCTTTACTCATTCAAGAGGTCTTTAAGGATAGACTTAGCTGTTTTCTCCTTAATCTCCTTGCTTCCGTGCCTCGGTATTGTCGTTCTCGCTCCTGTTTTAGGATTAATCCAAACATCATGCGAAGCACCATGTCGCTTCAAAAGGCATCCGGCCTTCTTCAACTTACGAATAAGTTCTGAAGCGATGAGAATACAAAGAAACGATAACAATAAATTGCAAGGCAATTATTCAAGAAACAGGTAAAATGTTAGTCAAAAAGGGCGTTTTTGTTGGCAAGGCTCCGATTTTCGAGGAAATTGGAGCAACAAAACACGGCTTTTCTTCCGATTTTGCACGGCCCTAAGCAGTTAAAACGTTGAATTACAGCGAGAAACGTTTTAACTGAAAGAAAAAGCGAAATTCGCTCTTTTTGTACCCCCCACCGCCCTACGCCCGACATGGCAATTGCCTCTTTGAGTTTAGCGGAATATGTAAAACAAATTATCATGCAGGCAATTGCCTGCGGTCGCGAGTGAACACACGAAAAAGGCAGGCAACTCAAAAGCTGTCTGCCCACTCTTTTGGAAAACAATCTTATAATTTCCCGTTGTCACGATAAGAATAGAAGTTGCCATCCGCTACGAACACAAAAACACCGCATAGCGACCTACCCTCCCCTTTAGGGGCTGGGGGAAATGTTAACCGAACGAAGATACGACAGCACCTGACATATTGACATCGAATGTAGGGAATTTCTCTACGCCGATGGCAAAAGTGTCGAAAGCGTCGGAGCCGTCCGTACGATTCTCAAGCTTATCTTCTTCAGTCTCAGCAAGCTTCTCCCCTCTCTTATCTTTCTTACCCATGTACACGCCTGCCGTTTGGATAGAAAGGAGAAGATCAGGATTATTATCTCTATTGAAAAGTAGCTGATGTTTCGCACGTCCTTGAAACATTCTGTTGATGAGCAGCTGCTTCTCAATATGGTTCCATTGTTTGCCGATGCACACGTCGTTGACATACCAACCGTGCGACTTCAATCCATTGCAAATCACAGCATGAAAGTCATCATTGCCTACCGCATAGTTATTACTGATAAAGGTTGTATCATAATAAAAAACTACATGACGATTAGGGAAATATTCGTAATATTTACAGAAATCTTCAATAAGTTGAGGAAGTTTGCGTTCATACTTTACGTATAGCGAATTTACGACACGCGCCTTACCATCATTACCCAGCTGGCCGACAACGCACCAGTTAATATTTAGGTTCGCATCAAATGTAATGATAAGCGGTCTGTCAGGTTCAAGATCAGCATCCATTCTGCAATCTACATCTTGCAATCGTTTGAAATCATAATCAAGGCCGTCGAGATACGACGTTTTTGGCGCAGTGTAGAGATTAGAAGGACGTAAGCAATTATAAAAGCCGTCCATCTGCAGCCCTATACGAAGCCCTAATATGGAGGTTGCAAAGGTGAGCGCAGGCAAGTTGCGTTTCTGATCATAAAAGAATTGTTCGCCCAGGATAGCAAGATTTTCGAGGCTCGAATACTCTTTATACAAGGTAAGATGCCTGCGCAACTCATTAACGGTAGTCTGCAACTCATTGATTTTTTTTGCATAATACGCTTGCCTCTCCGGGTATTTAGCTGCAGCTTGCTTGACTTTCCAAATTTGGAAAACAAGGCCCTCGACCACTTCGACCAATTCCGGGGCCATTTGCTTTTCGAAATTAAGGAACCATGATCCTGCTTTCGTTACAGGCATATCAGAGGTTATCGTCAAGCCGTGATGCAGGAAGCAGTTCCCGAAATACATTTCATTACCACGATTTGCCTGAAAAGTTTCATTTTTAAGCTGCTCAAAATCTATAAACTTTGCCTCGTCGATAAGGAGTGCGTCAAGCGACATAGAGTTACTTGTACCACTTCTATCCTGCGATATAAGCGTAACGTAAGAGCCGTTATAGAACGACACTACATTATCATAGCTTTCAGGCTCCCAAATCGGTTTGGCCCAATTTGAAGCCTTAGCAGGGCGATGCCCGACGCAATAAAATAAATCCTTCTTATACCCCCAATTATTCAGGTGCATAAGGATAGAAGGCAAAATATTAGTAAGGCCACGTTTGACGGAGGGCACGACAAAGCCTATCGAGCAGCGAGGCATGAACTGCACAAGGTCAAGCATGCGCTTTGCCTGAATAAGACCCTTACCGATACCACGACCGCACACATCAATGAGGTTGCGCGGAGACATCGCGAGGGAATAATATTGCGCGTCATTGAGATAGATTTTCTTCCTGTCCTGTGTCGCCATCTTCGAAACTATTAATATCTTCTTTCACTTCAACAAAATCCGTATATTCCAAATCTGCACCGAACCTCTTTTTAAGCTTAGCAATCTTATCACGAAGACCTTTAACAGGCTTAATGCCAACAACAGAAGGGTCATCAGTAGGCTCAATAACGAGCGGTTTAATATCGCTGTAATCAACAGGGACGGCATCAATTTCACCAACACGATTGTATTTCGCATAATCCGCATTTGCTTTTTCGGCAGACCGAAAGTCTTGAGCAGCCATAGCCTTTTTATACACCTCTTCCGTACGTTGATTGAATACATGCCGATGCCATTCTTTCGACTCCTTTTCGATATTCCCGATTAAGATCTTCAGCAAACGCACATCATCATACGCCTCGCGCTGCTTGATATCAGCATTCATATCAAGATCATGCTTCAAGATTTCGCGAGAAGTTTTTTGAGGATAATTCAGCCAAAATGTGTACAACGCCCGAAGCCGAAGCAAGCGCTTTACAACGTGTTCCGGCAACAATTTCTCTCGCATCTCATCAATCGAGGCGAAAAGATTTAGTTGATAGTCATCAATATTAGCAGGCAGGCTCATTGTTTTATTGTAAGTCGATTAGCATTCTATTCAAGTCAGAGAAACATGGTGTAATAGCAGAAGGAGCGCAAGCGTCAGCGAGTTCAAGGTTCTTGCAGCGCAAGTCATTAGCGGTAACCGACATACCCCTCAAAAATGCGATACGCGCAGGATTACCTTTTGTCTGAATATCAAGCGAAAAGACGTCTTCGTCAATACCCAAAAGGCAACCAATCTGAGTCGCCGGAGTCAGCTGACGCGCTAACTTTTCTATCATTTTCAACTGCTCTTCTGTATATTCCATTTAATTCACAACTATTATCAATTATTTTTTTCAATCCCTCATATAGCGAAAGGAAAATTTCTTGCGATGTAGAGATAATTGTACACTCTGCACGTCCTCCGTAAGTGTTATTCTGACTTGAAGCGACCGAAATAGTTTGCCCAGCATCCGTTTGCACAAGCACTATTTTAGAGTGATTCATACCCAAATAAGCAGCATCAAAGCAATATGACATCAGCTGATTGAGCTTGACCGTCTTCTTTGAAGCTTTCAAGTCCGCAACCATTACAGCACGACGAACAAGTCCCTTTTTACGAAGATTAAGAAAGCCATTCAAAAACTCTTCGCTCGTTGAAAAAGTAGAAACATAGACATCAGCACGCCCAGTCTGTTCGAGAATCCACCCGAGCAGACCGAGCGTGTGAATGCCAGTACCGAGATAGCACTGCAAAGCAGTACTATTCAGCGGTTTCAGATTCTGTTGTATTTTCTTGTTTATCATCGAAAGAAAGACCTAAGGCAACAAGACTTGTGCGCAAGTCATCACCGATAACAGCACCAGCCTTGCGAATAGTATCAACACGCTGTTGCATCTTCGCAAGCAAATCAGTAAAAGCAGCGCGGTCACTATCAGAAGCACCCTCGCCCTCTACAGTAAGCTTCAAGGTAGCAAGCTTCGATTGATTCTTGCTCAAATAGCTACGTGCAGAATTTACACTGTTATCAAGTGTGTTTTCCGTGTTTTCAGTCGAGGGCGTTGTTGGAGTAGTCGTATCAACGACTGCTTCATCATAAGCAGCCATCTGCTTGAAATATTTAGCGTCCATCGACGAGAGCAGCTGCAGCTTATCATAGCGTTGACATGAAGGCAAGTCATTCATTGCTTTTAGCTCCTCAAACAAGGCCTTGATATCCTTATAGAGGTTACCGTTGTCAACCCACAGCTGCTGTACCTCTTCAGGCAATTTATCGTGGTCCTCACGACGGCCTAACTGACGAACAAAGCAAGGCTTTTCGCTATCATCAGAAATATTCACTTGAATAGGAATAACAGGCTTATTCTCAGCATCAAGCAAAAGTGCGTCATCATCGGCAGCAGGTTTGCCATTATCGAGAAGTTTTTCAGCAGTCGGAATAACTTCTTTATCAAGGAGATTCACCTCGTCAAGCGTTAAGCCGTCAAGTCGATATTTAAGATGTTGCTTCAGCTCATAAACTATTTTATCAATAATTGCTTCAGGGCGCTGAAGAGACAAAGAGAGAAAGCGAGCATAAGCTTGATTACGAGGTGCTATACGCAAAAGCAAAGATGCACCTGCCGAAGCAGAATCTAAAGGAAGAGGTTCTTGATTCAACCACTCCTGAATTTCTTTTGTAAATTTAGGATCTACGTTCATAATAAATTATTTTAATAAAGAAGGCACGACGGCAAACGCCGGCCGTGCCTTGAAACAGAAGTTATGTTATAAAACAGAGAAGTTTAACCACCTGGGACGCCAGCAGCTGCAGGAGAAATCAACTGACCTGTAGCGCCGCTAATTTCGCCGTCATCAGTAACCAGCTTGCCCGGATAGAATGGCAGTGGAACAAGGCTTTCACAAGAAGCCTCTATGCTCGTTTGGTTAGCATCATTTGAGCTCTTACCCCACTTCTGAGCAGGCTTCACATTAGTGTGAAAACCTGGATCACCGATGATGCGTGCCTTGCCGTCGCGTTGGAAAATAACAATGATAACATCATCGTTATTCATCATAGCGATAGTACCAGTTGCCTTTTCAGCAGTGCCAGGGATAGGCAGGGTAGCCTTATTATTGAAGTGGTATGATCCATACGCCCCTACCTGCTCACTTTCAGGCTCCATCTCATTCGGCATAAGGTCTATGCGGTGAAACTTAGCATCAGCAGCGAGGGCAAAGTCGCCGTCATATACGGCAACCTTATCGATGTCTGTTGCTTCAGCAAAAGGAAGCTTCGGCCACTTCGTTATCTTAGCCTTTTTGATGAAATAAGCCTTTTCAATTGCGCCAGGCATAGAGACCTGACCTTGACAATGCTCGACACTCTTATAGATGTCGGCCATATCTGTACAACTTTTAGCCATATTTTTAGAATTTAGAGATTAAGAATTAAGCCTTGTACTTTGCAACAAGCAAGCGTTCAGGGCTAATAGACTCGAACTGACAACCGAAGAACATCGTCATGATGAACTGCAGTACAAATGCCTTATGCTTTTCAACTGCAACGGTTTCCTCTTCACCCATCTGATTGACACCAACAAGCATGTTGTTCTTCGTTGTGAGATGAATGTAGTCAGAACCACTCTTGTTAGCGAGGGCAACAATTTCGCAACGATTTTCAGACCCCTCGACGAAAGTCTGTTTATACTGCAAGTTGTAAGGGATAGCGCCCGTTACAGTCTTGTAGTCATCGTTGTAAGCGTCGAGCACTGAAGGCGGAACGAAAAGCTTACATTGCTGATCACGCAAGTGCTCATTAGCAGCACGCCAAATCATCTTCAGCGTATCTACAGCATTCGTCGCGTCAATCTTAGTGACATCAAGCTGCAAGAAATTACCCTTACCAGCTGCGATGTTACCAGCCGTAATTTCGTCCGCGGTAATGGTATCAAAGCCGTTGAAAAGCTCAATCGTCTTAGTACCTGTATCTGAGCGCTTAGCCTTCCAAACACTCTTGTACAAGTTTTGCCCCACCTTTGAGGAGAGGAAATTCAAGACAGTCCTTGTTATATCAGCAGTCTTTAAGCCTTCACCCTTAGTGAGTGCAGAACCATAGATTGACTGATAAACAGAGTTAGGAGAGAAGTTCTTTACTACGCTACCGAAATAGGTGTAAAGCGTGCGTGCAGCGATGCCTACATCCTCGTCATCCTCTCTATTCTGATCGTAAGGACCAATTTGCATGTCACCGGTCAATTCGCCAACGGTCTCCGAATAGCGAATACCAGTGCGCACGGTAACATGCTTCAAGAATTCACCGAGTGAAAAGACTGGCATCATCAGAATTTCGCGACGGAAAGAAGCAGCACTCTTAGCAAGTGCATCAGGAGTAATAGTTACTTTTGCCATGTTTAGAGATCTTTTAC
>QWCI01000290.1_pt1 | contig 26608 bp, 47 predicted proteins | sample 1972541 | NCBI WGS metagenome assembly QWCI01 (sample SAMN09866712, study PRJNA288562) | Human oral metagenome isolate term3_saliva, whole genome shotgun sequencing... | isolation source: mouth | host: Homo sapiens | place: USA: California | reverse complement strand
CACATTAGGTACTTCCACAATTAGGACTCGCTCAGGTGGAATTTTTAAATATTTTCTGTAATGGTCTGCGATTTCTTCTGCTTCGCTATAAGTCACGGTATTTCGGCTTTCCCTCCCAACTTGCCATTCTCTAGCAAATTCACACTCCAGTACCACATATCGCTTACCATCAATTAACTGAATATTGGTCATGGTATTCTCCTTAATCCTGTGGAACATTTTCAATCTTTACCCATTTAGGTTCATTTCTATTAGCACCAGTAGTGTTTAACCATCTACGCCATAATGTCCCGTCATTGCACAGCGCGACAATTGTTTCTGATTGCTCTAAATCACCGCAGTCATTGTCATAAGCCATACATTCAGCCACTGCAATTTGAATAATTTTTCTCATAATTCACCTACATTTTCCCCAATCTTTCCCAAAATCCAGTCACTTTCTGACCAAATTTTTTCACAGAAAATAGCGGAATTTTTTCTTCTTTAATGAAAACGTTGTCGTTTTCATAACAAATCCACTGAAAGTCATTAAGCCGTAACCGTTTATGTTTGATTAATAGATCAATTTGTGACCGATTAATCATAAAACCGACAGGTAAAAGTGCGTTTTTTACCTTTTGTTCAATTTCTGAATGGTTACAGTTATTGACACAAGTCCAAGCGTCGCTACGCTCCTTGTTTGTTTCGGTGGTCTCCGCATTGGCATCAGTTGCAACATCTGCCACTGTGCCTTTTTTGATAACCCAATTTTTTAATTTTGTTCTGATGCTTGCTAAACTAAAGCGGTTTTTCACCCCCACAATTTTCTTTCTTGTTTCGCCGTATTGGTTCGGCTCGCTTTCTTCATATTCCACGCACAACGGCTGATCTTCACGTTTAGCCATTGCGCCCCCTTGCAACTCTAAATAGCTTGCAAAACAAGACACATCACAAACTGCTTGCGCGTCTGCAATGGTCTTATCATCCACATCATCTAACTGCCATTTTTCTAATTTGCGTAATTCACGCCACACAGAAATTGGTGGATTGCCGTAAAACTGGAATTGACGAATGCCCCAAAGGTTCGCCCATGCACGCACCCGTTGCACGTTTTCGTCGAGTTTCAATCCTTCCACTTCGTCCGATGTTTCGTCTTTCTGATTGCCCGCATAAATATTTTTGGCAATGTATTTCGCAATATAAGAAACGGCAGAACCTTTTGCAGGGTCAATTTCATCTACTCTGCAACGGTGTTTTTTAGCTCCGAATTCATCGCCGTCTAACTCTAAGGCTTTTGCTTTAAATAAACGGATCACTTCTTCTTTATCTTCCGCTTTCACATACACAAGCAAATGCCAGTGTGGTGTGGCGTCATGGTGCGGCTCAACGCCACGCATGCCGAAAAAGCCGATGCCACGTTTAGCAAACAACGCACGCAACTTCGCCCAATTCTTGTTTAAATAAGCGTGGGTTGTGCGCGGGTCTGCGCCTTTCCATTTCTTGTTATTTGTGCCGTTGTTGTGTGTCGCATGGAAAGATGAAGGGGCAGTCATGGTTAAGAACAATGACACATAGCCTTTTTCCGTTGCCCATTCGTCCACGCCACGCAAGCGGTTCATCATCTCGTTAAAACGAATGGCAGGATTACCGGAAGATTTTTGCCACATCGCCATCAATTCCACCTGTTCGGATGGATCGTCAATGTTTTCAATAATCATCTGTTTTAAATATTCAAGATTGGCTTTTTGTTGATTGCGGTAATCGCTCAATGCACCTGTTGAAATGTAAGGGCTGACTTTTGCCGATACTTCACCGCAACCAATCGCCAAATGTTCGATAAGGCGTTTTTGCGTGTTGCGTAATGTGCGGAACCAGTATTTTTCGCATACTACACGCAACAATTCGCCTTCTTGCTGTTGCACAGAAAGGCGTTTACCTTCTTCTAGGCGGTGTTGGCTTTTAAGTGGAAAGCCAATGTTTTTGCAAACATCAGCACAAAGGCGATGCAGTTCACTGCTTAAGCGTGAAAAATCGACCGCACTTAATAGCCCAACGGCTTTTTGATTGGCGCAATCTTCCACGAAATCGCTTTGCAATCCGTTGAAGTGCAAGGCGAGTTTATAGGCGATTTCTTTTAATTGGCGTTCGCCTAATAGGTAGAAATGCAAGCCTTTACTATCCACAGGCTTTTGCATGGCCAAGTTGGCAGAATAGTGTTTGCGTTCAAGCAACCACGAAACAGAAATGCGATATTGCTCAAAAACGGCTTCCAAACGATTGGTCAACACATCACGCAAGGTTGTGTTGGCAATGCGGGCTTGTTTATTGCCTAAGCTAAAACTAATTGAGCCATCATCTTTCACACTGCGATAAGCACGCAACCACACATTGCGGAAGTGTTCACGTTGGCGTTTGCGTGGCAAATCGGAAAGCAGTTTTTCAACATAATCAAAATGATTAGGGGCAACCGCAAACAACTCCATTTGTGCGGCTGTTGCTTGTGGCAAGTCTAAAGTGCGGCCAGTTTTAACTGCACTTTCCATTCTTGCCAAACGAGCTTCTTCCATCGCCAAATCACGTTTAGCGATGTTATTGTCTCGTTGTTGCTCCCAGTTCATCATGTTATTTCTATGCTCTTTGTAAGTTGGCTAAATATTCGTTGTGTTGATCAAAGTAATCTTTAATGGCTTGATTGGTTGAGTTGATCGCACTTTCCATTTCAGTGAGTGAAAGCACTTCATATTGTGCTAAGGCAAAGTGGCGGACTTCGTTCACTGCGCCAATAATCGTGTTATGTAATCGCCCAATCACTCTTGCTTTTTGTTTTCGCCAACCGTCACCATCTGCCACGATTTCTAACACTTGAAAGCGGTCGCCAATCTTGGTGATTTGCAATTCCGCACCGCAATCTAAATTGATGTAAATATCGGTACTCATTTTGTTTTCTCCTTAAAAGTGCTTGCTTATCCAATTCACCAACCAACATAAGGCGGTATCTAATAAGGCGGCGGCCATAAAACAGCCCAACATCACCACCGCTAATCCAATGAAAAAATCACTCATATCCTTTCTCCCAAAATTCCTTGAAATCTAACTGTCTGCTTTTTCTTACCTTGATTGCGCCTGTATCAATGGCGGCTTTAAAACAATGATCTGCACGTGCAAAGCACCAATCTTCATCCAGTGTACTTGCTGCCAACTGATAGGCTTTCCACCAAAACTGTGCAGCTTTTAAATATTGTTTTTCGCGTTCTGCTTCTGCGGCGGTTTCGATTGCCGTTTTAAAGGCGATGAATTTTGTTCTCATGCTGTTTTTCTCCGTGGGTTGGCTTGCCATTGCGCCCAATCGCTGTATTTTTGTAAAAAGATTTGACGTGCTTTTGTCGCTAAATCGCCGTTTTCAATAAATTCGTTAAATGCTTGTCTTGCTTGTTCTTCGTCGCCTTTGTCTAAGTGATAGATGTAAGCGAATAATTTTTCCTGTGCCTTATCGAGTTTTTGATAATATTCCTTTGCCACAATGCTCAATGCGCCACGGCTTAAAATCACGGTTGCCATACTTCCCCTTAATTCAATTCTTTATCAATCAATGTGAATTCACGTTCGGTAATGCCTTCCGGAAACTCCCGCGAAATCGACCGCGCTTCACGAACCGCATTGCCGATTTTGCGTTGTCCTTTTTCGGTGTAGTGGCGTAGTTTCTCGCCTGAAAATGTGGTGCTAACAAAATCATTAATGTCGAGTTCTGCCATCGCTAATAGAATGCCTTTTTTACCTTTTGAAAGGTGATTAAAGGCATATTCCACACGGAAACGGCTTTTGCCGATCACATGGCGGCAATCGCCCCAACTTCGCACCTGCTCAACCGCAATTTGATTTTCTTTGCAGTATTTTTCAGCCGCACTTTCTTGACTTGAAACGTACATCACACGCCCCCTTGTTTATTTGCCTTGAATCCAACTTAACCAACGGCCAAACATCCCTTTCTTGCTCCAACTTGCTTTTTCAAGCAGTGCCACACGGTCATGAAGGCTTTCATTCAATAGCACTTGTTGTTGGTTTAAGCTGATTTGATGTTGAAGATGACGTTTAATTGCTTGGTTCTGCACTTCCAACGCTTTCACACGTTTTTCTAACTGATACACATTCACACGTTCTTTGCGTGTTTTGCCGTTGTCGTACACATAGTTTTTACGTGCCATTTTCTTGTTCTCCCTAAATTTTGGTTGCAAAAATCCTGTCGCATGAATTTCTTCAAACGACTGTGTTTAAAAATATTGATGAAAATTAAAGACTAGATGTCGATTTCTTGCTGACGCTCGTCAATCTGATTTAGCGGCTTATTCGCACTTAATGCTTCTGGGCGGTCGTTATAGATTGGCGTTCTGACTCTTGTAATTTGGCTTTGCACTTTTAATTCTGTGCCGCAGTTATTGCAGTAAGCCAACACGTCGATTGACAATAAACCGATTTTTTCGGAAGTTCGCACACGGATGTTATTACTTCCGCAATTTGCGCATTTATGATCTACGTTCACTATTTACCACCTAATTTGTTATACTCAATTTGATTTATTCTCGATTAACAAAGGAACCAGAACTATGAATGAAGAACAATTCATCGAATTGACCGTAGAAAATTCACAAAATCGCCTACGCATTCACGCGCTTGAGCAAATTCTCGCTCTATTCTTGCATCATAAAACTGACCAGCAGCATCAAGCACTTCATCAATATTACGAATACATACGCGACCAGCATCTAAACAATTTTTCTCTTGATGAAGATCAAGCAGAAAAGATTGAAGCAGTATTTGACGCGCTTGAAGATGTTCTACAGAAGTAGAACCGTTATCAAATAACGTGAATGAAAGACTGTATTTGCCGTCTTTTGTTTTGCGTAGAAGAAATTTCCCGCTCGCTTGAATTGCTGTTTCACACATACACACCACCTTTTCTATTTAACTATTCCGAATCACTGCCCAATCAACATCAGGGCGTAAATCTTCGGCTCTTACTTTGCCTTCTGTTGCTTTGATAATGGCGGGAATATATTTCACATCCATACTCGCACCATTTATCCACCCATTTACAGTAGGCTGACTAACTCCACATACTCTTGCTAAGGCTGATTGATTGCCGCAAATTTCTGTAGCTAGTATCACTTTTTCATTCATTTAAAACCGCCTATAAGTTTTCCTTTATGTGAATTATAGGAAATCCTTTAATAATTGCAAGAAATATTTTATTGTTTTATTCAAAGTTTACCTATAACTTATACACAAGGAGAATTTATGTCTGATTTATCAACCCGATTAAAGCAACTGCTTGATGATAGAAACTTATCTATGAATGCTTTTGCAAAGCAGCTTGGCGTATCTCAACCATCAATTAGCGATATAGTGAATGGGCGAACTCGTTCACCTAAAAATATTTTAGAAATTGCAAGCGCACTTGGTGTTAATGCACATTGGTTAAAAACAGGAGAAGGAGAACCAGATGCGGAATTTATCGCCTATGTACCCGCGCAAAACGAGCAAAATGCCTTGCGTGTAGACGTGATGGATTATCAAGCTGCGGCCCATAGCAGTGGCATTGTGAATGTAGATTATCCCGATGTGATCGAAAGTATCTTCTTCACAGAGGAAGGATTATTCAAAGTAATTGGGCGAAAAAGTGCGGTGGGAATTAAACTCTTTAAAGTGCCGACGGATAGCCTTTCACCCACAATCAATCCGAGTGATTTAGTCTTTGTGGACACGCTAATTAATAACTATGTAGCAGAAGGGATTTACGTTTTTAATTTAAACGGTGAAACCTACATCAAACGCCTACAACGTTTGCCAACTGGTGTAATTCGCGCATTAAGTGACAACCCACTTTATCCTCCCTTTGAAATCACTGACGAATTATTTGACACTGCAGAAATTATTGGGAAGTTTTTAGCAGTATTACCGTTTAATCCGAGATTATTGTAATAAGGACAAATAAATGCTTGCAGGATGCTTGTCTTTGCTAGTGCTAAAAAAGTTGAATTTAAACAGGCGACAAGCAAACCACCAATTTCGCCACCTTCACCTAGCATAACATCTAGCCCCTATTTGCTGAATTCAGAAAATTCAGAGAAAAAGAGGAAATCATCAAAGATAATTGAATTTACTTATACTAATGCACAAGGTGAAACATCTGAACGTGAAGTAAAAGTTGATTATGTGGATGATACTTACATTGAAGGATATTGTTATTCTGCCCAAGGAACCCGTACTTTCCGCCTAGATCGCATAGACGGCATGATTTGGCAAAATAATGAATGCTTTTTTGTCGATGAGTGGTTGGGAAAACAAGATATTCGTAAAAAACAATCTTCACTAATTAAACCGACTAAACAAAAATCACATAAACTTGAAATTTGTTTTACTGGTTTCAAACGTGATGAGAAATTGAAACTTGAATTACTAGCAGAAAAAAATGGATTTAAAGTCAGAACTGCAGTAAGTAAAAATTTAGATTTCTTGGTTTGCGGCGTAAATGCCGGACCATCAAAAATAGCACAAGCACTTGAACGCGGAATCCCATATTTTAGCGAAGATGAGTTCATGGCTATGCTCGATACGGGAGAAATTCCACAATGAAAAAACTATTCTTAATTTTAACCGCACTTTCCCTTACTTTCTCAACAGCAACTTTTGCCAAAAGTAAAAAAGCAGATGCAGAACAGTTTAGTTGCAGTGATGGAAAACGCACTTGTAAGGACATGGATAATTGCGATGATGCTAAATTCCATTTAAGAGAATGCGGCATGCACAAACTCGATCGTGACCACGATGGCGTGCCTTGTGAGAGTATTTGTGGGTAATTCGTTAATCAATGAATGACATAAATTTAATATTATTAATCTGCTAATGAGGTTTTAAAATGGCTGAAAATAAAAATTCAAATAACAACCAACCACGCGATAATAAAGACAGCTATAGCCAGGAAAGTTATCGCCAAATAAATGAAAGTTATAATGATAGAGGTAACTATGTACGAGAAAACACTCCCCCTCCCACAAGAGTCCGAAGAGGTGGCGGGCAACCTTCAGACAAATAAGCATGAAGAACTTTTAGATAGAGCCCATGACCTAAAATTTAATATTGGTCGTTCGATACGTTATCATAAAGCTAGACAGCATTTTTTTGACTTGTTAGATAAATTCACTAACTTTATATCAGTCTTTTTTGGTTCGAGTAGTGTGTTTGTCTTGTATCAAAAGAATACTGATTTAGCCATTTATTTAGGATTGTCCTTAGCTTTCATTTCGTCGTTGGCTTTAGTTTTTGGTTTCTCAACTAAGGCGAGAGATCATTTTGATTTTGCCAAACAGTATGCAGTGCTTGAAAGACGACTAATAAAAGAATCTTTAAGCGATGATTTGCTTAACTCAGTGGAAGATGAAATCAGGGCGATTGAATCAAATGAGCCAAAGGTTTTAAGAGCACTGAATGATTTGTGTTGGAATGAAGAACACTTAGCGAAAGGCGGACCAAAAGAAGAGTTCATAAAAGTTCATCGGTGTAGACGTTTATTTCGTCATCTTTTCTAAGTTTGTAATAAAGCGGTCATTCGACCGCTTTATTTTTTCTCTTTTTTTACTTCCACTTCATCATCTTCCACTTTCAGTTCACATTCAATTTGGGTGGTAAAACCACCGTCTGAAAGATTGTGTGTCACTTTGGTGATTAGCCAATTTGTTGCGTCAATTTCAGCTTTAAAGCCTGAAAGCTCAATGGGTGTTTCGGGGATTAAATCGGGTTCGCCAAAGGCAAGATTTAGGCTAAATGTCGCCACGCCTCGTTTTAGCTTATCAAAGGCGGATTTGGCAGCAGTAATAGCGGTTTTTTCGCTAGCATAGGTGTGTCGCAGTGATTTTATTTGAGAACTGTCACTTGTAATTGGTTCTTGTTGCTCAATTTCGTTGTATTTGCGTTTGCTTAATCGGCTTCCTTTCACGGTGCCGTTTTTTAGCGTTCTGCCTTTCGTCATTCGCTGTTTTTTCACAATCTTGGTGTTTTCATCTACCGTGATTTCGCCCCGCTTTCCGCTGTCCGTATCGTGCCAATACGCCCGCACGGCTTTGTAGTTTTCACTTTCTGCAATGGAAAAATTGTAGTTGTCGCCATTCTTGCGGGTGATTTTACGCAGTGGAATCTCTTTCCCTGTGGCGGTTTTCCCTTTGCCTAATGGCATAAAGAGCAACGTGCCATTTTTCACCGTACACATTGCCCCGTGTTCTTCCGCAAGCCGTGTCAGCAAATTAATGTCGCTTTCGTTGGTTTGGTCGATATGGTCGATTAATCGGCTTGCAAGCTCTTTTGCCACTTGGCTTTTAAGCTTGTTTCCCTGTGCAATTTCGTTGACGATTTCGCCCAATTTCTTCTTATGAAATGACCGCTCTTTTTGTTCGGTGAACGAGCCTTTTAAATCTGCCGCCCTTGCCCGAATGGTGAGTTTATCAGCGGATGATGCACCGCCCGAAAACTGCACTTCATCGACAGAATATTGACCCTTATCAATCAGCGGTGCGCCTTTCCAACCTAGTGCAAGGCTGATTGTGGTATTGCGTGGCGGCAAAGCCAGTTTGCCGTCATGGTCGGATAATTCTAAGTCGAGTGTGTCCGCTTCCAATCCGCGATTGTCGGTTAAAGACAAATTAATCAATCGGCTTGATACCACTTGCGTGATGTCTTGCTGTTTGTTGTCTTTCGTGGTGATCACCACTTTAAAAGCGGGGGTACGGTGATTGTCGTTAAAATCTAAGCCTAACATTACAGATTACTCATTAAACTGTCTGCAATGGCAATCAACATCGGATCATCAGTGCGTTTTAGGTTCATGGTGAAGTCAATGGCACGTGGTGCGCCATCGCCGAATAATTCTGTGCGGGTTTCTTGGATGTTTTCGATCACAAAAAAGCCGATGATTTCAAAGGTTGCACCGTCAATCAGTGGAAAGGCACCGCCACTGTCTGCCATTAATTCCAACGCTTTAATGGAAAATCTGCCGCCCGTGATTTCGGGGATAAGTCGTCCGCCGATTGTCACGGTTTCGCTTTCCTTTCCGGTGAATTGTGATTTCGGCATTGCACCCACAATCGCATTGGTTGGATGTCGCCACGTTGATGTGCGGTCTAAGCTTTGGAAAGGCACGGTTTGCCGTGTAAAAACGAACATACCAAGTGCGGCTAAAGCAAAGTTTTGAAACATTATTCATCTTCCTTAACTTTGACGGTCATTAGCAGCAATAAAACATCAATAAAAATAACCCATCCCCACCCATCAATGTTGTGATACATCAAAAACGTGGCGTACCCTGTGACGGCAATAATTGATAAAAAATAGAAAAAGAAGATTAGAATTGATTTCATGTTTTATCCTAAATGAAAGTGCGGTCAAAAAATCCCGTGATTCCTGACCGCACTTGATGAATTAGCGAAAGAGAAATGCAATGCCGAAAATCACAATCAACCAAAATGAGATGGAAAGAATAAAGATTCCACGCCATACAATATGCCGTGGCATATTCAATAAATAATCAATCATTTTCTGTTTCATTTCGTTCCCTTGCTTTTTCTCGCCATGTCATTAATTCGGCAAATGTCATTTGCTCAAATGCTTGTGGTTGCCAATGGAAAATCAGTGCAATGTCCGCCATGGCATCTTCGACCGTGGCGGCAATCATTATTCGGTCGCTTCCGCTTCCGAATTCTTCCCTAAAAAACCGACAGCCACCGCCACAAGCTCGGTGAAGTCTGCGACTTCCATTGTGGTAAAGTCGGATTTATGCAACACAGGATTTGTCACGCGAGTGAGCAACACTTGCAATGCGTCCACGTCCATTTGCAACACGTCAAACATTTTCAAGCCTTTTAATGCCGGCACGGTGGGTTTGTTGACAGTGATTTCGGTGATTTTAGTTTCGCCACGCACAAGCGGATTGGTTAATGTGATCACTTTGCTGTTTTCGTTTTTCATTTTTTATACCTTTAAAAATGCCACGCTTAAGCGTGGGGGAGTGATTTAATAAAAGCCCCTTGCGGGGCTAGGTGGTGATTAGATGCCAATCGCTGAACGGTGTTCTGCCAAGCGGTCAGTACCGCCGACAATAAAGATTGAGTTGAGCAAATCAATCTCGACCAAATCTTTGCCGTTTTCGATGATTTTGTAATAGGTTAATGGCACGGTGTAGCTTTGTTCAGTGTCATCGCCTGATTTGCTTGTGCCGTTGTCAATTTCACTGAAACGACCGCGCATAATCAATTCAATGGCGGTGACTTCTTCGGTGTCGTCTTGTTGGTATGCACCCGCAAAGCGTAATGCCGAACCGTCAATTTTGCCGCCAAATTCTTTGATTAGTTCGGTCATGTAACCGCCCATTTTGAATTGCGCTTCCAAGCCTTCCACGCCTAAATTCACTTTCACTGGACCAATCATGCCGCCTGCACGGTATTCTTCCAGTTTCATTGCCAATTTAGGTTGGGTTATTTCGGTGACTTGGCCACGGTAAGAATTACCGTCAGCCAAGAAGTTCATGAGTTTTAATTTACGTGGTAAAGCCATTTGTTATGCTCCTACTTTGGCAATCTCTGCGGCGAATTCAACAAGGTATTCATCGCTGATGTATTGGTTAAAGCCTAATTGTTCTAATGGCGGAACAGGGCAGTAATCATAAGACACAAGCAATTTTGCATCTTTTAAGGTTGCGGCAGTATTCAGTGATGAATTGATAAATGCTTTACCACCGACTAAGTAACCTTTCGCCACATATTCACGCCATTTCGCATTGATCGCTTCCACGATTTCTTTCACCAACATTACGCTGATGTTTTTATCCACTGCCCAATCAAATGATTGTGCGATGGTGTCTTTCAACACTTGTGCGGTGCGGGTGTAGTTTTCGTAGATGAATAACTTGTCGGCTGAACAGGTGCGTAATCCCCATAGCTTGAAGCCATTGTGATTCACACAACAAGTGATGCCTTGTTCGTTCAGATAGTTGACATCGGTCGCACTGTCGTTGATGTCAAATGAAAGCGGTTTAGTGACGCCAGTCACGCCAGTTAAACCTTTGTTAGAAATGGATGTGTGCCAGCCGTATTCTTTATCTTGATACGCACGCATAGCCGCCGCACGGACAACTGCATAATCCACTTCGGTTGCTTTGGTGTTTGGGTTGAATGATAAGAAGTCACCGAAAATCAACATTAATTCACGCTGTGAGAAATTACGGCGATAAGTGACCGCTTCTTCTTTGGTTTTGGCTGAACCGCACGATGCATACACAAAGCCATTCAGTTTTTTCGCCACGCTTAAAAGCTCGGTGGTGACATCTTGGCTGTCATACTTCGGCACGCAGAAAATACGCGGTTTAACGCCACAAACGGCAGCAGATACCAAGAACGCTTTTAAGCCAGTGTAATTGCCTTCGCTATCCACTGTGCCGATGACGTTTGCTTTCATGGCGCTTTCATCTTCGCTTTCTTCCACACGAATGACGACCACTTTACAATTCACGATGTCCGCAATGCCATCTAACGCACGGGATAATGTGCCTTGTTTACCGGCTTTCGCTTGGGCTTCGGCGGTGATACCTGTTAAAAGAGTGGGTTTATTGAGTGGGAAAACAGTTGCATCTGCATCTGCTGCCGTTGCCACTAAACCGATCACGGCAGTGGATGATGTGGTGAGTGTTCGCAAGGCTTCGGCAATTTCCGTTACCTTGACCCCATGGAGATATTCATCAGACATATTTTAGCCCTATGGTTTCTATTGGTTAAATAATGTCTTTATTGTGATCGACAGAATGGAGCAGTGCGAGCGGTTGGCGTTGTGGTATTTAAACTAACAAAGGGCGGTTAGGTAGAGTTGGACGGATAAAAACGGCGGAATTACCCGCCGTTTATCTTAAACCCTATCAGGCCATGGGTCGGATGTTGTCCACATCATCGCTGGCGGTCTTAGATTTTTTGGGCCAGTAGCGGGGATAGCGGCATCACCTTTTATTTTTGGATCTTCGTGATAAGGTGTGAATCTCATGAAATTTGAATCACCTATACCGCCTACATAAACACCAGCCACAGCCCTATTTGTATCATCATCAAACAAGCTGAACCCACACGAGTCATCAGCTCTAAAGCCAAGAGGAATCCCCCCTTGACTGATAACCTCAACTCGACCTGCTTGTCGTGGGCTATAACCTTTTTCGGTTTTGCCAAGATAGCCAAACAATCCCCAAGACAAGCCCCCCATGTGGCATGATACAAGGTTGCCTTGCCTGCGGAATTTAATGTAAGCACCAGGCTTTAGGTTTTTAGTTACAGCATTAACCAAACCTGTATCACCATCTATCACCACCCATTTCCCGTTGCGTTTTTGCCATTTCCAGGCTCCGACTCCACCGCCATCTGACGATTCATAAATGGTGCCATCCGGCTCATTTCCTGCTATTTTTCCGTCCGTTGTGTCAGGCTTATCGGGGCGACCGCTACCAAGCAAAACGGTTATGGCTTTAATATCTCGCCCGATTTGCTCGATGACATCGGGCAATTGTTGTAAAAGGCTCATTAGCTATTTTTCCCTTTTTGATAAGCCTCCTTTAAGTCCATTTCTTTTAGTGCGTTAATTTGCTCAATCACGCCATCTAAACTCTGTTTAAATTCAGTCAGTTTAGTGGTTAATGCCTCAGGCGCACTGCTTCCGCTTGCTTTGAGCTTGCGTAATTCCTCTGCCAGCTCTCTAAATGTATCTAAATCGGCGGATACTTCGCCTCCTAATAGGTCATTTTTTAGTTGTGTTATCTTTGTCTCAATTTGAGCCAAAATAGCTTTGTCTTGCTCTCCTAAGTATTGAGCAAACTCAGTTAAAAGTTGTTGAATGTTTTGTGTTGTCATAGTCGTCCTATTTTGTAGTTGAGGATTAAATCAGGTAGTGTTGGAATAATGGGATTTTCGGTTTGTATCACCTTAAATCCTTTTGCCACCGTGATATTAATTTTAGTTTTGGGCTTGAGTGCAATGGAAATAATGGGCTTAGATTGCAGTTGCACCTTGATTTTGTTTTTGGGTTTAGCGTTGAGACACGTCATAGGTGATATCCTTACGGAGAGTTATCTTCCCCCCGCACAGGGTTTTGACGAGCCCTTGCCCATTGGTTTGTTGCAAATCCCACTTAGCTTGCACCCAATCGACTTGCTCCGTTTTATCGTGTGAGATGATAAGCGTCACTTCATTGTTTTTTACCGATATGCTCCCGTTTGTGCTAGATAGGCGGATTCGCTCACCCTTGCTTACTGGCACAATATCGCAATCAAAATGGCAATCTGTAAAATCAACAGGCGCATTGTCTTCATCGGTAAAAATTAACGTTTCTGTTTCGTCATCACCGCGAATCCAATCAAAATTAATTTCCTGCATTTTACACTCCAAATATAGCTGCCAACTGATTCGGGCTAAATCGCCAGCCTTCTTCGTTGCCTGAAAGCGCATTAAAGCACCATTCAGAACAAAAATACTTACTGCGTTTTTGCTTAATGCTCAACACAATGCCAAGCGCTCCCCACCAGTCATATTTTTTTCCAGAAGTGCGGTCAAAATAGGCTTTGATTTCTGCTTCGGGTACACCGTCCAGCGGAATTAAATCCCATTTGGTGTTATCGGATACATCAATTTGTTTGCAGCGCACGCCGCCATCTTGTACTGATGAGGAGTAGCAGTCATATACTGTCGCATGCTCATAATAATGTCCGTTGCCAAACTCAATGCGCTCAATAGCAATCTCGCAGTGCGAGTATTTGCCCTTTGTGCAAAATCGAGTAATGCGGTCGGCTATCGCTTTGACTGGCTCTTTGCGCCAGTCTCGCTTGTGTTTGTACATCGCCAAATAAACCTTAGCCATTTTGATATGCCTCCATCAAGTTATCCATCTGCTTGATAATGTCATCATGGATTGATTGCAGTTTCTCAAGTGTGAGATTAGGGGCTTTGAGTTCATACTTGCGCATACGTTGGTTGGCAAGTTCCATTTGTAGTTTTTCCAAGCCTGCTGCCTGCGTCAAAATCAGGTTTGTGGCGGTTTTATTATCCAGTCTCGCACGTTGTGCAAAGTCTGAGATATATCGACTGCACTCACCTTCATAATTTGCCGCTTTAAAGGCTTCTGCTGCCGTTTGACGCTCGCGGTACTCACTCTCAAATCTCGTCCAAGTACTGTAGATTTTTGCCGCGTGCTCATCGATGTTGGTGATAAATTTAGTTTGGTTTTTTGTAAAATTATCAGCAATTTTCGCTTCATCTTTTACCCATTCTGTGCCATTCCATTTGCATGGTTCAGCAAGTGGCGCAAGTGCGGTTAAATTTTCGGGCAATTCACCCAGTGCGGTATGTTCTACTTTTTCGCCTGTTTCCTTGCTGTAATAGGTTCCTCGGTGGTCAACTTGGTATTGCCAACTGTTATCTGCTCGCACAATGACAAAGCCTTGTTTCGGTTGTGGAGGTGCATCTAAATAACTGCCTGCGGAAAGGCTGCCGCCTTCACTTACATATTCGGTGGCACTGTGGCTATAAATACCTTGGTTGTCTGTGCAATACACGATGATTTCACCACTAGTTTCGGCAAAGCCTTCTTGGTTAAATGTTATAGTCATGCTGTACTCCTTATTCGGCTAGGCAGATGTAGTGATAGGCGATGTTGCGTGGGCGGTTTTCGTTTGCAGTCGGAACTACACGACTAGCATCAAATGTTGCAAACGAATAATATTCTCCAGAGTTAGTTGAGGTTGAACCTAGGATATTGTTTTTTCTCTCCCCATAAAATACTTTACTTAAATAGGTGAACGCCCCGTTACTATAAAATCCGATATCACCAGTAATATTTCTAATTGCATCACTTTGTGCCGACAACATTCCACGCCCTGCATCTACTCCACGCCCATTATCCAAACCACGGATAAATTCACCGCGCATGTCTGGTAGTTGCCCTGACGGATATTTCTGTGCCAATTTTGGATAACGGCGAGTGTCAAACCGCTGTCCATTCATGGCTAAGCAACCTGTTGGGACGGTAGAGAGCGGATAAGGGATAGGGATACCAATAAATAAATCATGTAAAGCATTAAAATCAGTGGCGTTCGCTTTTTTCCCGATTTCAGCAAGCAACGTCGCTTTTAAGTTTGCATCACCTGCTAATGCTCGTGCCAATTCTTCTAACGTGTCCAACGCAGCAGGCGCAGAACCCACCAATGCGGCAATCGCGGTTTTTACAAATGCTGTCGTCGCAATTTGGGTGTTGTTGGTGTTTTGGTTGGCAGTAGGAGCTGTGGGGACGCCAGTGAACGCTGGGCTGGCTTTTGGGGCGTAGCCTGTGCGGTCTCGGTTGATACCGTCCACTTGGCCTTTTAAATATTTGGTTCGATTGGCTAGCTGTTTTGCTTGAATGTTAATTACGCCAAGCTCTCCGCCTAGCACCTTATCTTGTTTTTCAATGAGATAAATATCTTCTTCCCATTGTTGTTGCTCAGTAATTTTTCCCATTTATACTTCTCCAAAAGTAAAGTTTCCGTCGAAATTGATCTCGCCATTCCATCGATGGCCTGCCCGTGTAAAATTGAATGCAACCAAATGACAACGTGCGGGGGCATTTTCATTTAAAATTCGTCGCACTTGTTTTGATTCTTCAATAGTAATGGGCTGATGTAGCACAATTTTGTATTCTGCCCAGTGCATTTCTTCATGCTCAAAGGTTTCTGATCCATCAAAATTTAGTTCGCCATTCCATGTTTTAAGTGATTGGTTTTCGATAATATCAACTTCGCCATAACCCACCGATGTCATGACACGGCGAATTGCTGAAATTGTCCCTTTGTGCTTGTGAATATGGATGCTATTTAAAATGGCTTGTCGTTTACTTTCTTCGCTCCATTCATCATCCCATTCATCTACAGAAAGTGACCAAGCAAGCCATGGCAAGAGGTTTATAGGGCAATTTTCAGCACTCCATAAGAGGCGAATAGGTACAGGAATTTCCGCAATTGCAGAAAACGTATTCGATAATTGTTTCTCTAGCTTGCTCGACCCTATGGGCAAGAGATAGCTATTCATCTCGGCCACCTACGTTGATTTGAATTTGTGAGCAATATGCAGCTTGGTGAGGTTGCACGATTAAATCTTCAAGCGGCTGTGTCAGTTTCACGTTCTGCACGCCTTCTTGGTGCAAGGCTGAATAAATACCTGAAAGCGTAATATCAATGCCAAGCAAGTGTTGCTTATTTGTATAATGGGTGATAGCTTGATTAACATTTGCCATGACAACACTTTCTAGTACTGATGGATAAAGTGTGAGGGTCGCTCGAATTTCATAAGGTAAAATCACCGCACTTTCGACCAATACCGTATCAGTCAGGGGGCGAATATGCTCATCATTCAGCTTTTCTTTTACCGCATTAATTAAATCACTGTCGGCTGTTCCTTGCCCCTCTGTTGATAATATAGCCACTTTCACTGTGCCTGCATTTGGACTTGTTACATCAACGTCTTTTATTTTTGTAGAGGTAGAGAGTGCATGAAATTCATAGCTTGCACGACTGCCAGCCGTAGTTAAACCTTCTAATGACATTTGAATACGTGTGCGAAAACGTTCATCATCTTCATGTTGGGGGGGTATAGGCTGGTGAGCGTTTAAATCTTCCGCTTGAATGATTAATCGCTTAATGCCGAATAATGCCCCTAATTGGTCTAAATCTGATCCTGTGGCATAAGCAAGCATCACGGCTTTAGCAGATTCATTAATATGCGTTCTGAGTAATAATTCTAAATAAGCATTTTCTTCTAGCAATTTCACTACAGGTTCGCTTTCTAACTGTAAGCGAGCTTGCCAATGTTCCCGCAGTTCATCAGTTTCTTGTAATGACAGAAATTTATCTTTTCTCTGAGCAAATAAGGTTTCATAACTGAGTTCTTGCACAACTTTTGGTGCGGGTAGTTTTTTTAAATCAACTAATTCGCTCATTCTTACCGCCTAGCCATACATCATCATAATTGATGACGTTGTTTTGATTTCTTGTTCTGCCTACGATGGAGCAAGTGATGCCGTTTTCTGTAAGCTGTGGTTTAAATTGGCTAATCGTCACGCGTGGTTCCCACTTGTGTAATGCCATTACCGCACTTGCGGCAAGTTGGAGCAACAAAGCGTGATTCATTGGTCTGTCAATGAGTTCAGGAATACGACTGCCATAATCTCGGCGTTGTAAACGTGAACCGATTGGCGTCAATAAAATGTCTGCGATTGACTGTTTGATGTGTTCCGTTTCGCTTGTGATTTTCTCGCCTGTAAATCGATTCATTATTCAGGCTCTCCAGTTTTGTCTTTACCTTTCGAAACATCTTTGTGTTTATGTTTCATCTGACTAATGCCGCCCGCTATCATGTCGCCTGTTGATGTCACTTCTCCGTCAATATTCACATTGCCTTTAATGTTGACAGTGGGGCAGTCAATATTGATTTGATTCTCGGCTTTGATGTTGGCGGTTTTTATTCCTGTCACAACCAAATCGCCGTTGGCTTGGTTGTAGGTGATGTTTGCGCCATCGGCAAATTCGATCACGTGTTCATCGGCTGAATGGCTTGGGCTGTTTTGTGTGTAAAGCCCTGTGATGATGCACGCTGTTGTCAGTTCACCACTTGCCGCCAAGATGACGCATTGTTCACCTTGTGTTGGCGGCGACCATGTTTTTGTTGTGCCTGATCGCAAAGTGATGAATGGGATGAAATCCGTTAATATTTCACCGCACTTTACCCGTGCTTTTGCTTGTGCATGATCGACTTCGGCAATTAAGCCAAAGCGGATGATGCTTTCAATTCTGCGGTTGTTATCGGCTGACATGGGCGGATTTCTACTTGTAATAATTGCCCCTATTTTTGGTGAGTTTGTTTAATTTTGCGAGTGTGGGGAAGTGTGAAAAAGGTGGTAACAAAAAAGGGCTTTCGCCCTTTTGTTTTTATGCCCGATCTGTCATTCGACTTCTTGCCCTTGCTTGTTGTTGTCGGTTGATTCGTTCAAGCTCTGCGGCGACAAGTTGGGCGATTTGTCGTTCATTTTGCCCTGCTTGTGCATTAATGGTGATATTGACCGCCATTGGTTGCATAGTTTGGCTGATGCTTGGACGTGCTGAAATTGGCGGTCTGTTATCCACCTGAATTGGTGAGGCAGTGGCAAGTCCGATACCTAAACCGCCCGCAATTAAAGCTTGCTTGCCGTAATTTAAGGCGTTCAGCGTGGCGATGCCTAGACGGTTTGTGGCTTCTTTGGTCATAACATATTCGCCACCGTGAACAATGCCAGCTGGTTCGTATTTGCCGCCGTTGCCAGTATATCCTCCAGTTGCCCAGCCTTTAACAAAGCCGCCTTTCCAATGTTGTAGATCGGGGTCGCTTAAGATCTGCATTGTTCTTCCCCAAAAGCCATTACCAAATGCTTCCGTAATGCCTTCGCGTTTGATTTGTTGGGCTTGTTGGGAAATTTGATTGCCTTTGTCGATGGCTTTTCCGATTTCCTCAACGCTTGGCATATTGTCAACAATCCATTTGATGCTATCCATCACCCATTGCAATGGTTTTGTGACCAATTCAATCCCTGCTGCAAGCCATTCGCCAAATTTTTTACCCGCACTTGCGGCAGCATCTAAATCTTTTTGAGTGGTTTGCACTGGTGAAAGTAAATCCGTAAACCATTTTACGGCTTTTTCAATCCAGCCAAAGACTACGCCAAAGAGATTGCCAAGTGGTTTAAATTTTTCAATAACGGGCGCAAGTCCTGATTTTAGCCCCTCCCAAAAACCACCAAAGAAGGCTTTGACTTTTTCCCAGTTTTTGTAAATCAGTACACCTGCAGTAACAAATGCCGTACCCAACAAACCAATCGGAGAAAATAAAAAACTAATTACAGATCCCAACCCCATAAAGAGCATTTTAACTGGTGAAAATGCCACGCTTAAAAGAGTTTTTAATCCTTTAATCCAAGTGGATAATTTTCCCATTTTCCCGATAAACTCTCCTACACTGGACGAAGCGAATTGAAAAACCGATTTCCATCCTCTGAATGAAAAGAGATGTTTGTTAGAGGTGATCGCGGTTTTTGTTGTATTGTTAAAACTTTTTGCTAGGAGGGTATTAATGCCGGTTAATTTTGCAAATCCAAGACCTAAACGCGCCACAGGATACAGTGTATAGCTTAATAAAGTAGACAATCCACCGACTACAATCATCGTCGCACCGCCAATAGCAATAAATTTGGCAAAACTACCGACTAATTCCGGATTAGCCTTAACCCAGTTCATCGCTTTTTCAGCTAAAGCGCCAAATTCATCTATTAAGGCTTTGAGCTGTGGTGCATAAGTTGAACCGATTTCTACGAGTAAATTAGTAAAGGTACCGGTTGCAGCTTCCCAAACGTTAGATAGTGTGCGAAGTTGTTCATCCACGCGTTTACGTAACTCCGCTTGTTTTTCCATTTTTACGGCAAATTCTTCATAACCTGCCTTGCCTTTTTCAATTATAGTAGAAAGCACCATATTGACTTCGGCATCATCACCAAACACTTGTTTGATAATTTTATTACGTGATTCCGTATCGAGTTTTTTGAGTTTTTCCAATTCTTTGAACATATGATCAAAGCCGCCAAATTCGCCTTTGCCATCAGTAAAATCAATATCGAATCCTTTTGAAATCATGCCTGATTTTTTCAGCTTTTTCAGTTCCTTTCCAATGCTCCCTGTATCCATACCTCGTTGCAATACTTTACGCATAGCATTACCTGATGCCGAACCGTCCATGCCGGCTTGGTCGAACATTGCCACAAATGGAGCAAGCACTTTCGCGCCGTTTAATCCTTTGATTTTAATCATATCCATTGCAGAACCAAGGTTTTTAAAAGCGCCTAACATATTGGTCGGGTCCACGCCTGCATAAAAACCTTTCTGAATCACGTCCATCAGGCCCATCATGTCTTTTTCAGTAGTGCGTGTAGCATCTTGCATTTTGGCGGCAAATTCAGCAGCTTTTTTCGGTGGCATTTCAAGCTGAACGGATAAATAAGCCGCAGCTTCGCCAGTGCCGCCAAGAATGGTGTCAACCCCCATCCCTTGACGAATAAGCATGGTCATTAAATCTTTAAAATCAGCGGTTGTGCCCGGCAATCTATTTCCTAACTCGGTCGCAAGTTGATTGATTTTTTCATAACTGTCGGATACTTTGCCGTCTTTATCCATCATTGCCACTTTTAAATTTGTGGCTGCACGTTCTGCAGCTGCAAATTCTTGTGTCGGCTTTGCTAATAATCCGGCAGTTGCCACCCCACTAATCATTGTTTTCTGACCGAAATTAGCCATGCGGTCACTTTTATCTTTTAGCCATGATACTTGAGCTTGATATTTATCATTCCTGGCTTTGGCGCGATTAGCTTTTTCAAGCGCAGACTTTTGTTTCTCAATCGCCGTATTTGCCATTTTGATTTTTTCAGCTAATGTTCCCTCATGTTGTGCAAAGTTTTTAGTATCAACCCCAATTTCTTTGAGTCTTCTTTTTAAATCACGAAGTTGAAGTAATTGTTGCGCTTTTTCTCGGCGACTTGCTTTCCAAGTGGAATCTGCTTGAGTGATTTTTTTCCTTGTTGAACCAATATCCCCTTTTAATCTTTCATATTGTTTTGTCAAATCACTAATTCTTGCACGAACGCCTAAAGCGGAAACCACATCCCCTTGAGAAATTAATTTAGCATGATAAAGTTCCGCATCTTTAATTTTTCCTTTTAAATTCACGCGGTCATCTTTCATTTTTGAAATTTTATTGCGCAAGTTGTCTAATTTTTTAGCGTGTTTGTCGATAGCCTCCGTGCTTTTTTTTATGTTTTCTGTTGTGCGCGAAAAAGCCCCCATTTGATTTTGTACTTTTTCAAGATCTCTCAAAGCAGACTTACTCTGTTTTAACTGTTCAGAAAGTGCATTCACGCTTTTGGAGGCGTTTTTCATCGGCGCACTCATTTTATCAATGGCGTTTAACAAAACGGTAAGTTGTAAATTATTCATATTTGCTCACTTCTTATTGACAAATTTTACTGTTTGGCTTAATAATCGACCTAATAAAGGAGGACATTATGGCGATGATACTGACAATTATTGGTGCACTATTCATTATTTGCTTAATGCTGTTTTTCGTCGGCGGTTTAACTTTGACTATGGTGTCGGCTATTTTCAGTATGGCAACAGTTGCATTTTTCCCAATTACCGCATTAGTTTTTCTGCTTTGGTTACTCACCGATAGCCTTCTTCTTTCTTTACTGCTTACTGTTATTTTTGGTTTTGTTGTAATGTCGTTGCCTGATAAAAACGCAAACGCATAACTAAACTGACAGTTGCTCTAGTATCAAATTTTCAATCAATTCCACATCTTCATCACTAAAGCCCAGCAATTCACGCTGGGCATATTGCACCTTAACACCTTTGTTTCTATTAACTGTGCCTTTCAACCCGTATTGATGCACTGCTGCAATGGCGGCACTAGAACCATTAAATCCGACAGAAACTTCGTTACCATTTGACCGCACTTTTAAATGACGGGCAGTGCGAAGTTTGGCAAACATGGCTTTGCGTTTGATTCGTCCTTTCTTTTTTCCAAATTCTTTACGTGGTTTTCTTGGTTCAAAGGCAGAACCATCGGGATTTTGTTGGCGTGCAATTCGGTTTGATTGGCTTTTTCGCAAGGCTTGCCCGATTTTTCGCCCAAGCTGTCTGCGCGCCTGTGGAGAAAGATTGGCAATAAGTGCGGTCAATTTTGCCTGAACTTCTTCTACTGTTGCCATTAGATGATATCACCCTCAAAAATTAATGAATCCCAGTTTTCCAAATAGACTTTTACTCGGGTTGGTTCGTCCCATACGGGTTCTTTTGCGTAATGGATCTGAACGTTATTCCCGTCTTTTTTCGACACAACTCGTTCGGTAAGTTGGATTTCAAACGATACGTCCGCCGTGTTGTTATTGTTGTAATCCATTTGAAATTTAAATGCGTTTTCACGGCGTTGCGGATTTTCGAATAGTTCTGGTTGGTTTTTTCGTAAATACGCATTAATCGGTACGATTAGGCTTGCAATATCAAAGGCAAAATCAGTGATGATGATGTTGAGCGTGTAACGATACTCAAAGCTCAGTGATGTGCTGCCCGTTGCAACAACTTGACCGCCGTCAACGTAAAGCTGTAAGCGGTCAGGATTTTTCACAAAGTCTTGGTGACTTTGCTCAAGGATTTTGCGCAGTTGGTTTGGTTTTTTCATTTTGCGTATCTCTGCAAATTAATGGTCGGCTGTCTTTATCTACGGCAACAATCAAATGACCAGTGTCCGTCATCAAATAGCCTACTTGATGAATGCATACTTCTGTTATTCTTCCGTCAGGGTAATTTGAATATTTACCAAATGGACCATCTCTAAATGGTACGGTGTACGTGCTTGCTAAACACGGCAATGATGCGGTAATGGCGAGATAAAGACTTATTTTTCTCATTTTCTGAAATTCCGTTGTTGCATTTCATATTTTTGCTGACAATCCACGCAACGGGTTACGCCTTGAATTAATTGGCGGCGTTTTTCAGGAATTGGGATGTCGCAATCTTCGCAATAAAACGCACTGATTGCTTTAAAAGTGCGGTGTTTTTGTAACGCAATGTCTCGTGTCATTTGTTCGAGTTCTTGCGCACGGTCAAATTGATCTGTCATTGTTTTTCCTGTTTATTAAATTCATCAATGCATTTCTTTAATGCTTGATTTTCAACAATGCATACACTTAGCTTTTGTTGGCTTTGTAGATAAGCGTTCGCCAAATCGCCGTTAGTTTTAATTGTGGCGGCAAATGGCGTACATTCTGCAACTTGCGGGCATAGAATTGGCTGTTTAATGATTTTCGGTGTTGTTGAACACGCCGCTAACATCATCAGGGATAAAAGTGTCAGCCCAATCTTGGTGTTTTTTAAGTGCATTTTTTAAATCCTGTGTTTGTTTGGTTTGAGAGATTTTTAACTGGTTGACGGCTTCCGTAAGTGCTTTTTGTTGCTCATTGAATTTATCCACGCTTTCATTTAAGGCAACGTAAGACGCTTCCCATTGTTGTTTTAATTGTTCCTCTTTGGCGGCTTCGGCTCGCCAGTGGTTGGCTTGCCACCCTTGAAATAGGATAATTGCCACAAGCATGAGCGGGCCAACCAATAAAATGTATTTTTCTTTTTTCGTTAAGAACCCAAACATAATGCTTTCTCCTTTTGTCGTCTTTCAATTAAGCCTTTTAGTGGAACGCCGTTTGCATAAATCCATCGTTCAAATTGACCGCACATGGCTTTGCTATATCCTTTCCGTGCCATTTTAAAAAGCGTGCTGTTTTTTAAGTTCCCGCATCCTGCATTAAAGGTAATTGACACTAAGGCATCAAATGCACCTTGCGGCATTGCTTGACCGTTTGCATACGTATTCACACATTTTTCGGCTTGTTTAATTCCCTTTGTAAAGGCATTTGCAATTTCTTCATCTGTATAGACTTTATGTGGAATGACTTTTTCGACTGCATCAGTGGTTCCTAGCCCGAATGTTAATACATCTGCAGGGCAGTTATATGGCACTCTTTGACATCCTTCTGCATTGCCAGTCAATAGCAAGCCTTTTTCTGATGTTCTAATTTCATGCCCGTGTAAAGAGAGTGCCAATCCTACAATCGCCACAACACTGCATGCATATTTCGCTGTTCGTTTAATCATGGTGATGGCTCCGTTGGTTTAATTCTTTTTCTTTTAATTCAAAATCTTTTTTCTTGTAATACCAATTTACAAGGAATGTTGCGACGCCGATCACAATACCTGTTACTGATGCAACGTCAGCCCAATTTACATTTGAAAACATATCCGCAATGCGTCCTATGAAGAAGGCAAATAATCCTGATGTGTAAGACGCTTTTGATGGTGTGTCGTGCATATCAGCTCCAAAGTTGTATAGTGTCACTTGCCACGCTGATCTTTTCTGTGTCAGTTTCTGGCAATATTACTGGTGTTCCGATGGGAATGACGGGTTTATCCATTAAGTGCGGATTTAATTCACACGCAATTTCTAAAAGTCCTTCACTGCGGCCAAAATAGCGATAAAGAATGGCGTCCAAGTTGTCATTTTGTTGTGCGTAAACTTCCATCAAATTAACTCCGCATCGACCCGTCTTTTGCCGATAATGTCGCTAATGGCAAAGCGTGCATCTCGTCTTAATTCGTTGATGCTGTCTTTGAGTAAATCCATTTTCTTTTCGCCATCATTGGTGCTGTCATAGCTTGCGTAACGCTCGTAAAGGTTAGCCAGTGCCAAACAGTTCACCGCGCGTTTATAGCGATAAATCAACACGCTTTCGCCGTTGACTGATGGTGCGGGGATTTGTTCAAGGAAGTGATGTTCGCTTTGTGCTTTGAATGTAGATAATTCATCATTTACACTGGCGATGGCTTCAATCAATGCATCTTGCAAGCGTTGTTCGGTGACTGTGCCGTCTGCACGATATTGATTGCGAAAAGCAGAAAGAGAAATGTCAGGGAAAAAATCATCGTTTCGAATAATATCTTCGCCTGATCCGTAATCTTCCAGTTGTTTTTGCACTGCGCCCATTTCATAATCGGGGGCGAGTTTGATTGAGATTGCACCGTCTGACATAAAATCTACCTATAAAAAAGCGGGGTGAGGATAAAGAGCAACAATCAGGAAAAGAGGTAAAGAAACCTGACCGCGCTTTTATCCGCCCCGCGGGTGCGTGGTTTGCTCGTTATCAAATCCGATTATTCATCGGCTTTGCTTACTTTTTTGCGTAATTTTTTAATGTCGCCTTTCACGCCCACTTTCTGATCTAAACCTAAAGCACGTTCAAGGTATTGCAAGGCTTGTTCAGGATTCTTTTCAACCAATAACAAGCCTAATTCACGCAACAATCGCGCACGGCTTTCATCAGGCATGTCACATTCAGCGGTGATGCGTTGTACTTGCTCTAAGTACGACACTTCGAATGGCTGATTGGCGGCTTGTGCGACTTTTGCTTGGTCGGCAAATTCTTCCGCCAATAATGTGCCAAGTGTTCGCGTAAACGGTTCAGGTAAACGCAAGTCATGGAATACGGCATAATCTGCAATCTGCAAGGCAAGGTGATATTCCCCGCAGTCGATTGCCCACACGCACCATGTCATTAAAACGTTATCTTGTTTGCCTGTTCCGGCAGATAACGCTCCTGTAATCCATGGCAGATAGTCAGGCAAAATTTGCTTTTTAAATGCGGCTTTGCGTTCTGTCGATTGGATGTTTTTCAAATCCTTTCGATGTCGCGCAAGAATACGGCACATTTTTTCGTATTCCGTGAAGTCGCTTAGATCTTCGGTTTCTGCCGCATTAGCGATAGCGGCAGAAACTTCAAGAAAGTGACGTTTAGTTGGTCGCATTATGATTACGCGTGAGTTGGTATATCAAGAACGGTGATATTCTTCGCCATCGCCACGGCTTCGTAGTTTTCAACTACATAAGCTTCATTGGATGACAAGTAATCTTCCACACGGTTGCGTTCCGGCACGTCTTTTAAGTGACGGCGAACACGACCTTCTTGAACATAGATTGACAAGTTGTCGAGTGATGTCACCAATACAGTGCCTTTAGGGAAGTATGGCACGGTTACGGCTTGTAAACCGCCAACACGTTTTTGGCTGATTACAGTATCGCCCGCTGCTTGTTCGCTTGGTTTTGATTGGTTGATAAGCGGGAAGTATTTATCCGCTAATAAATCGCTACCCATAATCGCCACAAGTTTTGTGTCGTCACGGTATTGGTCAGGAATGAAATCTTCTTTTAATGCAAAGACTAATGCATCAAGATTTTTGTATTCTTTACCTTCACCGATTTCGATTTTGCCTGTGCCGCTTTTCGCTTCTTTCATGACGCGTGCAGTTGCTTTATCTTCGATTTGTTTCAACCAGCCTTTGTTCACATCTTGCAATAATGGATTTGATGTGCGGTTTGTTGTTGCAGCCACGCTTGTACCGTTCCAACCGATCATGATACGGTCTAATGCAATGCGTTCTGCTTTAAGTTTGCCAACACGTGCCGCAAAGTCAGGGAATTTCGCCCAACTGTCTAACGTTGCATAGTTTAAATGCGTGTCAAAGTTGGTTTGTTCGCAAGAATATACGTTTTCTTGCAAGCTGTGGATGTCCGTTGTTTCGCGTGCTTTGGTGTTGGTATCTGTGCGGCTTGCTACCGGTGAAAGTACGCCTAAACGCAATGCAGAACCTTTCATATCTTGCACCATTACAACGTTGATGCGTTTTAAGAAATCAGAGCTTTCAAGTACTGCATTTTCAAGTTTTTGCTGAATGGTTGGTTCGACAGTGAATTGTCCGCCATTCGCAACGAATGCCACATCTTCGCCGTTATCTTGTGCAACACCAGAAAGGTAAGCATTAAATTTTTGTTTGGTAAATTTATTCATTTGGTTTTTTCCTACGATAAATTAAAAGAAGCGGCCGTCAGTTTCAGGTTGTTCACCGTAAACT
>QWCI01000193.1_pt1 | contig 26886 bp, 33 predicted proteins | sample 1972541 | NCBI WGS metagenome assembly QWCI01 (sample SAMN09866712, study PRJNA288562) | Human oral metagenome isolate term3_saliva, whole genome shotgun sequencing... | isolation source: mouth | host: Homo sapiens | place: USA: California | reverse complement strand
TAAAAGAAGAACTAGAATCAGAAGAAGATAATATTGTAGAACAAATATATCAAGAACATTTAAAAGCAGAACAAGAAAAAAATCAAAATCACAATAAACAAGAAAAAAACAAAACAGGTTTAGAAGCACTAGCAGATGAATATGGAATAATAGTAGCAAAGTCACGAAGTGATTTAGAAAAAAAAGAAAAAGATAATAAATCAATAAAAGAAAATAAAAAAAGTCAAAATACAGAAAAAGTTGTAATGGCAGTACAAACTTTAATAAAAGGTCAAGAAAAAATATCAATATCACCTGAATATACAAAAAATAGCGAAAAACCTGAAAGTTTAAAAAAGTTTGAAAAAGAAAATCATATAAATACAAAACCAGTACAAACAATTACAAAATCAGACTTAGAAAAAATTTATGGTATAAGAAAAAATGAACCAGGATTTTATGAAGCAATAGAAATTGTAGAAGAAGCACTTAAAGAAAAAAAATGAAAGTAAAGAGGTAAAACATGAATGTAGCATACAGGCAAGCATGTAGTGAAGTAATTGAAGTATTAAAACATACTGATTATTCAATAATAAATAATATACCAATACAATTTATAAAATTTTTAAAAGAAAATGCTGATATATATTATCACTCAAATATAGATTTTTCATCAGAAAATTGGCCATTACAAATAAAGCAAGAAACTGGATATTTGTTAGCAATAATGTATAGAGATTATGCAATAAATTTTAAAGAAAGAGCAATACTCATTGGATTAGAAGAAATAAATAAACACGATGTTTTATTAAGAAAAGCACAATTTGCAAAACAAATTGAAGAAAAGAAAAAAACAACAAAATATACTTCACAAGAACAATTATCTTCAAAAGAACCAATGGATTTAGCATTAATAGAAAACACACCATGGTATAAAAAAATATACAAAAAAATATTTAGAATATTTAAATTTAGAGAAAAGAGACATTCTAACTAAAAATAACTATTGACTTTTATAATAAAATGAATTAAAATAAAAGCCAGTAACGCGGATGTGGCGGAATTGGTATACGCGCTGGTCTTAGGAACCAGTGCCAATGGCGTGGGGGTTCGAGTCCCTTCATCCGCACCAAAATCAAGAGTCTAAAGCCTTTGACTTTAAAGGGTTTTAGACTTATTTTTTTTATAAGTACCATAGTAATACCACAATAGGCAAACATTTATTTAAAAAACATCATTTATTTTATTAACTTCTTCAATAGTAAATTTATTAAAAACAGAAGTATATACATTTAATGTTATTTCTATATTTTTATGACCTAAAATTTTTGATAATACTAAAGCATTCATTCCAGACTCAATGCATCTAGTTGCAAAAGTATGTCTTAACATATGCGTATGAACGCTAGAAGTCTTTAAATTTACTTTTTTTATTGTATTATTCTTATGAACAGTTTTGTTAGGATTTATAATAACTTTAATGTTTGCATTTTTACATATCTTTTTTAAATGCGTATTAATTGTAGATTGGTCTATAAATGAATTATTATATAAGAATAGATAATTATCTTCTTTTGATATTAAATCGCTTAAAATAGGAAATAACGGCTTAATTATAGGTACATCTCTTAAACTATTATATGTTTTAGTTGTTTCACCTAATATTGCTTTATCGTTTTTATCTTTAGTAATAGTTTTTCTTACTTTAATTATTTTATTTTTTAAATCAATATCTTCTTTTTTTAATGCAAGAATTTCCCCAATCCTCATTCCAGTATACAGAGCAATATAAAAAACATTTTTATATCTATCATCAGTATGTGATAATTCATTTAAAAGTAAATTTTGTTCTTCTAAAGTAAGTGCTTCGACCTTTTTATTTACTTTATTAGATTTTATTTTTATAATAAGGTTATCTATTTTAAAAGGATTAATTTTAACTAAATTTTGAAGAATTGCCAAATTAAAAGCTTTTGATATTAATCTTTTTACTTTAGATATAGTCGAATTAGAATAATCAGTAAGTTTAAGTAAATCTCTAGATATATCAGTACTATTAACTTTTATTATAGGTAAATTTGCAATATCTAATTTTTTAATGATATTTAATGTCGCTAAATGACGCAAATATGAAACTTCTCTAATGATATTTCCTTTGTATTGATTATCAATATAATCTTTTAGTAAATCATATATTGTTGTTTTATTGTCAATAACTAAACTTTCTTTTTTATAATCATTTTTTAATTGATCCATTTTTTCAATTACATCAGATTTTCTTTTAGCATAAACAGATTTTACTTTTAATTTTCCATATTGATCATAACCAATTGAAACACGACCCTCATATAATTTTTTATCTTCACGAAATCTAATAAGTCCCTCACCATTAGATTTTTTTCTAGGCATATATAAATTCCTTTCTTTTTATATTTGTCTGTTAGACAGTTTTAGACACTTCAAAAGTATTGATTTTGCTGCTAAAAATAAGCAGGTGTCTAATTAGACAGCTGTTAGACAGTCTTTTAGACAATACTTTTTTAAGTATTCGTTCTTAAATTTTAAAGCCTTTAATTTTTCTTTTCGTGTTGTGGGAAAATTAAAATAAAAAATAGACAACATTTCGACTAGAATATCTAGTTTTAAGTTGTCATCATTTAAATTTTTATTAATCATTAAATAAATCTTGTTTTCAATTGTTAATAATTTAGCAAAAGATGAAATAGAATCTACTTCTACAATTTCAATCTTATTAGAATAAAATTCTTGATAAATAATATCAAAATTCAACATACACTCCTAATCTAAACTCAAAAATAGAGTTTTTTTTACTTTTGTGTATTATTATTTTTATTCTTTAGATATTCAATTTGTCTTTTGATCTCTTTTATATCATCATCATTTAAACCTTGAACAGATACAGTATAATTTGTAAGTAAACCATATTCAGCCGATACATTATTTTTAGGTGTTAAATCTTTTTGTAATGGAACATTATAGCCCATAAGCCAAAGGGGATTTACATTAAAAAAATTGGCTAATAAAGATATTTTCTTTTGGCTAGCATTTGAATTTCCGGAAATATATTTATTAAGCAAAGTTTTATCAATACCAGTTTTTTTAACAATATCAACTTGTTTAAATCCAAAAATTTTTATAGCTAAATTTAATCGATTTTTGAATGTATCTACAATCTCCATTTTATATTCTCCTTAATGTAGTATAGCTTATTTTAAGGCAAAAATCAACATAATTTCAAAAAAATACAAGAAAAGTTGAAAAAAAATCAACAAAACCTTGACTTGTATATTTAAATAATGTATTATATAGAAAAAAAGTTGAATGATATTCAACAGAAAGGAAATAATATGGAATACGATTTTAGTCAATTAAGAGGAGTAATTCGTACAAAATTTGGTACACAAAATAACTTTGCAAAAGTTTTAGGAATATCTGAAAATGCTTTAAGTCAAAAGTTAAACAATAAAATAGAATTCAAAACTAGTGAAATAAAAAGAGCAATAGACATATTAAATATATCTAATGAAAAAGAAGCATTTGATATTTTTTTTACAGAAAAAGTTGAACAATATTCAACAAAAAGAAAGGAGCAATTATGAAATTTGAAGAAGCACCTGAAATAATTACACCAAAAATTTTAGAGGAGATATGGGGAATAACAAGAAAAGATTCTTATAACTTTTTTCACTCTAAAAATTTTCCAAAAATAAAACTTGATGGAAGCGATAAATTATTAGCTAATAAATATGCTGTAAGAAGATGGTCAATTCAAAATATGATTTATGATCCATCAATGTTTTATGAAAATTTAAAAGAAAGTTAAAAATACTAAAGACATATAAAAAAGAAAGAAAATAGGTAATGTAAATGGAAACAAATATTTATAATGGTTATTACGCTGTTATACCAGCGAGTGTTAGATATGATAAAAATTTAAAACCAGCTGAAAAACTGCTTTATGGAGAAATATCTGCATTGTGTAACAAAGAAGGATATTGTTTTGCAAAAAATAGATATTTTGCAGAACTTTATTCAGTAAGTCAAAGTAGTGTTTCAAGATGGATATCTAATTTAACAAAATTAGGTTTCTTAGAAGTACAAATAATTAGAAATGAAAAAAATGAAGTAATAGAAAGAAGAATTTATATTAAAGATATTAACTTTAATAATAGTCACCCTGATAAAACAGTTAAAACTTATGCAAAAAAGAATAGTGAAAATGTGCAAGAGGGGTATGTGCAAAATTGCGTAGAGGGGTATGTGCAAAAAAATCAATACCCTGTGTGCGAAATTGCACAATATAATAATATAAATATTAATAATATAGAGAGAGAGAAAGAAGAGATTATTTCTGATGAAAAAAACAAAGAAATTCCTAATGTGAAAATCGAAACACCATTAGAAAATAATCAAGAAATAGTTTTAATCAAAAATATGATTGAAACTTATAACAATATTTGTCCTAATTTACCTAAAATTTTAATTTTAAATGACCAAAGAATTAAAAATATAAAAAAGTTTCTAAAAATATTTACAACCGATAATTTTAAAGAAATATGTCTAAAAGCAAATAACTCAAAATTTTTACAAGGAAATCCTAAAACAGGATTTAAAGCAAATTTTGATTTTTTAATCGACCCTACTTATGCTACTAAAGTTTTTGAAGGGTTTTATGATGATGTCAAAAAAATGACAGCAGAAAAGGGAAAACAAAAGAAAATAGTTAGTTTTGAAGAAAGTAAAAGAATTTATGATGATTTAGCTGCATTTTATTCAAATTAACTTATGGAGGGATTAAATGGAATTTTCGGAAAAATATTCAATGCAAGATATTATGGACATTGCAAAGGTTTCAAGAGCGACAATCTATAATCATCTTGAAAAACTAAATGAAATTGGTGCTACTAAAATGATGAATAATAAAAGAGTTTTTAGTGAAAGAGCAATTGAGTTTTTGAAAGGTGAAGATAAACCTGTTTTAGGAAAATTAGTAAATAAAGAGCAGAAAGAACAGAGTTTATCAAAAGAAGAAATTAGTTTTGAATTTATTAATTGTATTCAAAAACAGATGCTTTATTTTAAGTCAGAACTAAAAACAAAAGAAGAGCAAATTCTTACTAAAGATCGAATCATTATGCTAAAAGATGAACAATTAATTAGCAGAGATGAAATTATAAAAGCAAAAGATAAAGAAATTAATCAATTAACTCAAAAATTAATTGAACTATATGAGCAAGAAAAAATCAATCAAGAGTTATTAGTTTCAAAGAAAAAGAAAACAATTTTTAACTTTTTTAAAAGGAGATAAAGTATATGAATGAACAAGTGAATTTATGGAATAATCATTCAGAAGAAAAAGAAAAAATTCAAAAAATTGAAAATGATGAATTTAATAAAAAAGCTCAAAATATTAAAGGTTCAATTGTTGAATTAACAGCTCAAATTGAAAACTTAAGAAAAAATAGAAGAAAAGAAGTTGAGTATATTTTAGAAAATTTAAGAAGATATGAATTATTTTTAAAAAATACCCATATTTCAGAAAAGGATTTAGAAGAGTATAAAAAATATTTTTATGGAAATTTAATGTGGAAAGATATGGGAACTTTAAATTTTGGAGATTATTCAGAAATTGCAAAGATTGTAAATGCTCAAAAAACAACAAAAGATTTTTTAAATATTTATTATTCTATTTTAGATTCTTATATAGAAAATGAAAGTAAAAGAGAATCTTCAGTAGAAAGCAAAAAAACATTATTAAAATATTTTTATGGTTATAGATTACCAATTGATGAAAAAATAAAAACAATTGAAGAAATGATAGATCTTTTAAATTTTAGTTCTTTTCATAGTTTTTATAGATTTAAAACAAGGGTTCTTGAAGAATTAGTTCCTTACTTTTTTGGAATTAGCTAATAAATAATTTTTATTTACCAGGAGATAATGATTATTATTTTTTTTCCTTAATTTTTAATTAAGGCAGGAAAGCATTGTGTACACAATGCACAAAACATATAAACGGCAAGCCGTTTAATTGTGTATTAAAAATTAGAAATACACAAATTTTACATTTTGTGCCATTGCCGGCAGTAAAATTAATTTTATAAAAAAGTGCAAAAAATGGGTAAAAAAATGTGCATACTTTTTTAGATTAAGGTATGATATTATTTATGATAGAAAAAATAATATTATACAAATAGAGAAGAAAGAAAAAAATCTTCTCTATTTTGTGTTTTAGAAAGGAGTAAATAGAATTTGAAAAAATTAATAATTGCAGAGAAACCAAGTCTTGCAAAAACGATAGTGAGAGGAATAGGAGGAAATGATAATTTTAAAGATTATTTTGAAGATGAAAAATATATTGTAACTTCACAGTTTGGACACTTGTTGGAACTTTACTCAATTGGAGATTATAAAAACGATAAAGAGAGAGATAAAAAGTGGATTTTAGATGATTTACCTTATCTTCCGAAAGAATATAAATATAAAGTTAAAGATGATGTAGGAATTAAAGCAAGATATAAATTAATAAAAGATTTAATTAAAAGAAGCGATGTTGATGAAATTATAAATGCTGGAGATCCTGACAGAGAGGGAGAAACTTTAGTTAATATTGTAATTTATGAAATTTTTGATGAACTTAAAATTAATAAAAAAATATCAAGAATATGGTTAGATCCATTAACAGAAGAAAAAGTAAAAGAAGAATTAAATAATTTAAAACCAATTGAAAATACAAAAAACTTATATAAAGAAGGAAGATTAAGAGCAATTTTAGATTGGCTTTATGGAATTAACTTAACTGAATATGTAAGTTTAAAAAGTGGTAAAACTTTAAATACAGGAAGAGTTATCATTCCTTTAGTAAAATGGATTTATGATAGAGATTTTGAAATTGAAAATTTTAAAAAAGAAAAATATTTTACAATTAATTCTATTATTAAGAAAGATAATCAAGAAGTTAAAATAAATTTTAAAGAATTAAAATTTAATAATATTGATTTAGCAAAAGAAAAGGTAAAAGAATTAGAAAATGAAAAAGTGAAAATTATAAAAGTAGAAAAGAAAGAAATTGAAAAAAATCCTAAAAAATTGTTTTCTTTATCAACATTACAAACACATTTATTTACAACTAATAAATTTTCAATTAATAAAACTTTATCATTAGTACAAAATTTATATGAAAAAGGTTTTTTAACATATCCAAGAACTGATACAGAGTATTTGTCCGAGGAAGAAAAAGATAAAGTTAAAGAGATAATAATAAAGCAAAATAATAGTGATTTAGAATTTAAAGATAGTAAGACTATTTTTGATTCATCTAAAATAGAATCACATACTGCTATTATTATAACAAATAAAAATCCGGTTTTAGACAATTTAAGTAAAGATGAACAAATTACATACCTAGCAGTTAAAAATCGTTTTTACGCTAATTTCACAAAAGAAAAATGTATATTAAATAAAACAGAAGTGGAATTAAGTTTAAAAGAGTATAAAACAAAATTAACAGGTACAATAATTAAACAAAAAGGTTATTTAAAATATGAAAATGACTTAAAAGAAAATACTATTTTAAATTTCATAGTTGGCGAAGAATATAATACTAATTTAGAAATTGAAGAAAAAGAGACAACTCCACCGAACCACTTATCAGAATCAGATTTAATAAAATTATGTAAGAATCCGTTTAGAAAATTAGATATTGAAAAAGAAGATTTTAATGATGATGAAGAATATAAAGAAATTTTAAGTGGATCTCAAATAGGAACAGAAGCAACAAGAGCTATAATGATTGAAAAAATAAAAAAGGTTGGGTATGTAAAAGAAGAAAAAAATAGATTACTTATTTCGGATTTAGGTAAAATATTTATTCAAAACTTAGAAAAATTAAAAATAAATTTATGGGTTGATAAAACAGCAGAGATGAATAAAGATTTAAAAAGAGTTTTTAAAAACGAAAAAAGTAATTTTGAAGTATTAAAAAAATCAGAAGATGAATTAAAAGAAATTATTAATCAAAATATAAATATTGAAAAAATTAATATTAATATAGATAAAAATATTATAGGAAAATGTCCAGTATGTAATAATGATGTTTTAGAATCTAATAAATCATATTATTGCTCTAATTGGAAAAATGGTTGTAGTTTTACAATATGGAAAACTATTTCAGATAAAAAATTAACTGAAAGTAATGTAAAAGCTTTATTAGAAAATAAAATCACAAAAGAAATAAAAGGATTTAAAAGTAAATCAGGAAAATTATTTAATGCAAAATTAAAATTAAATAATGATAATAAAATTGAATTTGAATTTTAAAAAAGAGAGGAATTGAAAATGGGAGCTTATCAAAAATTTTTAGAACAGAAAAAACAAAAAGAAATAGAAGAACAAAAAGCAGCAGTTAAAGAAGAAGTTCAAGAAATAAAAAATGTAAATGAAGAAAGTAAATATAAAATAGTAGAATTAAATTTAAATGAACTAGATTATTATAAAAACCAACCTTTTAAAGAATATAATCAAGATGAAATGAACAATTTAAAAGAATCAATTGAAAGAATTGGGCTGCAAAATGCTATTGTTGTTAGAAAAAAAGAAAATGATAGATATGAAATTTTATCAGGGAACAATAGAGTAAGAGTTTTTAAAGAATTAAACAAAAAAACTATTCCAGCAAGAATTGTTGAATGTGATGATGATAAAGCAGAGCTAATTATGATAGATTCTAATATCGTTCAAAGGAATGAATTAAGTATTATGGAAAGAGCAAAAGCTTATAAATTAAAACAAGAATTAATGAAAAAGGTTAAATTAAATAAAGATGAAATTTTTAATAAAGAAGAACAAGAATTATTAATTCAAACAGAATCTCAAAGAACATTTTTTAGATATATTTCATTAAACAATTTAATTGAAGAATATCAAAATATGTGTGATAAAAAAATACTATCAATAGAAGCTGGAGAAACATTATCAACATTACCTGCAAGTATTCAAAAAGATATGTTAAGTATTATAGAAAGTAAAAAAATAACCTTACCATTAATAAAAAAGGTTAAACAATCATATCAAGAAAGTGAAAATAATAATGTTCAATTTGATATTAATAAAATTGAAGAAATATTAAATAATAAAAAGGAAAAAGATGAAAAGAAAACACTAGAAATTAAATTTAATGATGAAGAATTAAATAAATATTTTAAGGGGTTAGAAAATTCTAAAGAGATAAAAGACTATTTAATAGAGTTAGTGAAAAAAAGCAAAAATATTATAGAATAGGAGAAAAATAGATTTAAATGGCTAAAAAAAGAATTCAAATAACATTAAAAAAGAATATTCTTGATATGCTAGTAAAAGAGGCTATTAAAGAAAATTTATCTAAATCAGAATTATTAGAAAAAATTTTAGATGAACATTACAATACAGATAGAAACAAATTAAATGAAGATATTAGAGAGAATTTAGATTTAGTAATGAAACCATATATTGATAGATTAGCAAGAATTTTAGCTAAAACTACTAAAATCTCTTATGCGAGTGAATATTTAGCATTAAAAATGTATTCATATTTAACTATGAACGAAAATGATGTTAGATTTTTAGAAGAATCTAAAGAAGACGCTGAAAGAAGTGCTTATAATGCTTTAAAAAATGGAGCAATTGAAACTGATATAGAAACACTTTTTAATAAAGAAAAGATAAAAGAAGAATTTAGAAAGAAAGAATAAAATGATTTCAGGTGTAAATTTTATAAATTTAAATGCTAAAAATAAAAAATTTCAATTAAGGATTAATAACTTATCACCAAATAAAAAAGCAAAAGTTATGAAACTACATATTAACTATATTGGAAGAATTAAAGGAGCAATGAATAATGGCGAACATTCTTTGTTTGGAAAGTTAAATAATGAAGATATATCTTATAAAGATAAAAAGGAAATTTTAGATTATATTGATGAAAAAGCTAAAACACAATTTTTTAATAAAGCTGTTATATCTATAAAAGAAGCTGAAGCAGAAAAATATGGAATGATAAATAAAGAAGAATGGATCAATCTTATTAATTTAAAAATTAAAGATATTGCTAAAGAATATGGAATAAGAGAAGACCAAGTAGATTATCTAGCATCAGTACATACAGAGCCAGGACATATACATTGTCATCTAGTGTTTTTTGATAGAAATAATAAAAAGCAATCAAACAATTTTATTAAATACGATAGAATTAAAAGAGAACTTAATAAATATGTCTATAAAGAAGAAATATCAAAGATACAAGAAGTTCAAAACAAATCTAAAGATACTAAACTATTAAAAGAAAATTTTAATAAAGATATGGAAACTTTAATAGGTAGATCTACATTAAAAATGTTCAACAATAGAATAAATATAAAAGAATTAAATAATATTCAAAAAGAAATTTTATCTTTTTATGAAAAGTTAAAAGATTATCAAGAAAAGAATAATAAGAATTCTTTTAGAAAAGCCTTTTTACCACCATTATTAAAAGATGAATTAAGGAAATTATCTTTTTTAATTGTTGGAAGTTCAACACAACTTTCAAAAAATGTAAAAGATTATATAAATTCATCAATAAAACAAGAAGTAATTTTATCAAATAATGAAAAAAGATTATTAATAACAAAAGAAAAAGCAATTGAATTTATATATTCAAAAGTTGATAATCAAATTTTACAATTTTTAAAAGAGCGAAAGATTGAAGTCAATGAATATAATAAAGAAATTACTAACAGATTAAATCAAAATAAATATAAAAGCTCTATAAAGAATAATATTGCTTATAATTTAAATGATTTACTGAATAATATAAATAATACTTTGGAAGATACAAAAGAGGCTCAAAAAGGATTTTCGAAACAAATAAACAAACAGAACATAGAAACAAAAGCTCAAAGAATGGAATATTATTTAAAACATCGTGATGTTGGATTAATTAATTGGGGAAATTAATATTTTTATAAAACATATTGATTATTGTAGTACATTGTAGTACAATATATATAATAATATTTATAAGGAGAAAAAATATGGCATTTTCAATTAGATTAACAGATGAAGAAAGAAATGTAGCAGAAACTTACGCAAAAATTAATTCAATTTCTTTAGGAGAAGCATTTAAAAAAGCATTATTTGAAAAAATCGAAGATGAGTATGATTTTAATTTAGGAGAAGAAGCTTATAACAAATATGTTAAAAGTGGAAAAAAAACAACTCCTATTAAAGATTTTTGGAGAGAACTAGATAATGAATAAGTATCAAATAGAATTAACAGAACAATTTAAAAAAGAATTTAAGAAATTAGATAAATATACACAAAAATTATTACGATCATGGATTAATAAGAATATAGAAAATATTGAAAATCCAAGACAAAAAGGGAAAGCCCTTGTTGGCAATAAATTAGGATTATGGAGATATAGAATAGGTGATTATCGTTTAATTTGTAAAATAGAAGATGAAAAACTTATTATTTTAGCATTAGCTATAGCTCATAGAAAAGATGTTTATAAATAGAAATGAAAGGAATAAAGAAATGAATAATTATTTTGATAAATTTAATATGACTAGAGAAAGTAATATATTTTTAGCTAAAAGAGATATTGTTGATTTAATATGGAAAAGTTGTCATATTGAAGGAATTAATATAACATTTCCCGAAACACAAAGAATTTATAATGGTGGAAATATAGCAAGACTTAGAATTGATGAAATTCAAACAATAAATAATTTAAAACACGCCTGGAATTATTTATTAAATTCTTTAGATACTGAAGATGATATTAATTTTATAAAATCAATAAATAGTTTAATTGGAAGCAATTTAATAGATAGAGCTGGTGAAATAAGGATATATGAAGTTAAGATGGGTGGAACTAGTTGGAAACCTGAAATACCTGATGAAAATAAGGTTAAAAAGAATTTAGCAGCAATAAAAGAAAACTCTGTATCAATAACTGATGAAGCTATAACAAAAATGCTTTATTTAATGAAAACACAATTTTTCAATGATGGAAATAAAAGAACTTCGATGTTATTAGCAAATAAAATACTTATTTCAAATGGAAAAGGAATTTTGAATGTACCAATTGAATTAGATGTAAAATTTGGAGAATTACTTATTAATTACTATGAAACTAATGATATGGAAAAAATAAAAAGATTCTTTTATGAAAATTGTTTAGATGGAATAAATCAAGATTTACAAAAGGGATATTTAAATGAAATTAGTAAAAATCGTAAGATAGAAGAAAACACTCAATCTGACGATGATGAATTAGAATTATAAAAGCTTTTGGAGGTATTTAAAATGGAAATATTGAAGATGATAGCAGAATCAATTATACAAATATTTTTGTTTTTAATGTTTATTGGATCTGTATCATATTTATTTTCAAATATAATAGGTGGAGAAGAAAATGCTCAATCTGATGAAGATGATGATGATATAGAAAGATAGTCTAACTAGTGTCTGATTAGACAACAATTAGACACTAATTTTAGACAATAAAAGAAAGGAGATAACTTATGCTTTATATATCATATATGCACGCTTTAAATATTCCTTGTAAGTTAGAAACATCAGGGGATTGGCATTGGGGAGCATATAAATGGAAAAATTTTAAATTATTAGAAAGTCAAAACAGTATATTTAAAGATTATGGTATTGAAAAAGATAAAGAAATCCCATTTAATAAAGAAAAGTTTAATGTTGCTAATCATATAAGAGCATTGCTAGATATGATTGAAGCTGGTTATTTTAAGGAAGCTCAAGGAATGAATAATGATTATATTTGCAATGATAAATATAATTTAGAAATATTTAAAAAAGTATTAATGTTAAAAGAAAATAAAAATTTTATAGATATTAATAAATTTATGTTAAAAGAATACGGAAAAAAATGGGCAGAGTTTTTGAGAAAGGAGAATTCAAATAAGTTGAAAATTGAAGTATCACATAGAAATTCTAATATAAGCAAAGATTTACTCGTTAATGTTAATGGAATATTAACATATAATATAAATGAATTAACTAATTTAAAAGCTTTAGCTTATAGTGGTAGAGATAAAGTTAGAGATTTATACAATATTACTTTTATTATTAACAATTATTATGAAAAATTAAATGAACAAACTAAAATGAATTTAGAAACAATTCTATCTTATAAAGGTATAGAACAATATGATTATTTTGAAAGCAATTCTATAGCAGATGATCTAATTGATATGAATGAGTTATCAGTTTCATTTTTAAAAGCTTATGAAAAGATAACAGGAATTTCTTTAAATAATGAGAGTGAATAAGAGGAAGAAAGATAATAACTGTCTAATTAGACAACTGTTAGACAGTTATAGAAAAGGAGAAAATATGGATATATTAAAAAAAATAGAAAATGAAGAATATTTAAAAGATTTCATTACAAGAAGTACATATAATTCAAATGCTATTGAAGGAAATAAATTAACACTTGCTGAAACAAGAGAATTATTATACTGTGATATGAATTTAAAAATAAATGCAGATGGAAGAAGTATTAACGAAGCAATAAATCATAAAAAAGCTATGGAATATGCCTTTTTAAATATACATAGATATATATCAAATTCAACAATTGAAAATATTAATAATATTATAAACGGAAATATTCGAGAATATTTCTTTTGTGAAATTAGCCAAAAATGGAATATTAATCTTTTTCTTAATATGGAAGATTATGAAAATTTTAAAAAAAATAAGAGAAATTATCCTATGTGGAGAGATTATACTGATGAAACAGATATTTTTAGAAAAGTAGCAAAAAATTGTATTTTATTTGAAAAAAGACACCCATTTGAAGATGGAAATGGTAGAACTGGTAGAATTTTGATAAATTATGAATTAATTCAAAATAATATTGTACCAATAGTTATAGAAAAAGAAAACAAAAAAGAATATCTTAAATTCTTAGAAGAAGCAGATTTTGTAGGCTTTGGAGAATGGATAAAAACATTATCTAATCAAGAAAAAAAGAGATTAGAATATTTTGAACTTGTAAAAAATCAAAATCAAGAAAATCAAGAAGAAAGATAATAACTGTCTAATTAGACAACTGTTAGACAATAGTTAGACACTTATTTTAGACAATAAAAATAAGTAGTACTAGACTACTTATATACAAAAGAAATATACAATAGTATAATATAAAAAAAGCTACTCAAAATCAATAATATAATTTATAAAGGAGAGTTTAATTATGGACAATCAAAAAAAGAAAAAAGTCATAATTGGAGCTACAACAATTGCAGTCATCATTTTAATGACTGGAGGTATTGCAACAGGGATTGCATTTAATAGAAATGAAGCTATTAAAAAAGCAAATATGCAAGAAGTAAGAAAAATTTTAGATGAATCAGAAATACAAGATAAAACTTGTGAATATGGAACAACTATTAATATTACTGATTTTCATTTTCCTAAAGGTGTAAAAGTTATGATCAATGGACAAGAAGTAAGAGATACTTATACATTTAATAAATTAGGCAAAACAGAAGTAAAATTAGAAGGAATAGTACTTTATAAAGATTTTTTTAATAAAAACAAAGAACTTAAAGATATTAAGTTAGTTTCATATAATATAGTAGACACAACAAAACCTGAAATAATTGGAGCAGAAGATAAAACAATAAAACAAGGTGATCAAATTAATTTAAAAGATAATATTAAAGTAGAAGACAATGTTGATAAAGATTTAGAAGTTAAGATTAATGGAAAAGTTGATACGAATACTCCAGGAGAATATGAAATAACATATACAGCAACAGATAAATCAAACAATACTACTGAAAAGAAAATCAAGATTAAAGTAGAAGCAAAGGAACAAGAGAAAGTTGAAGAAAAACAAACAGAAGTAAAAGAAGAAACTAAAAACAATCAAAATTCTTCATCTGCTAAAACAAGTAATCAAACAAAAACATTTAAAGCAAATCCAAATAACCAAGCTAAAATAAATAGTAAAGGAAATAATAACAAAACTCAAAGCAAAGGATCTAATTCAAAAGGCTCATCAAAATCAAAAGGCAGTACAACTGTAGATTTAGATAAGGGGACAAGAAGAATGATACCTGGAGTTGATGCTTCACCAGATCATTATTCTATATCCAATGATTTTACTTCAAAACAATTAGAAGAATTGGGATTGTAAAAAAGTAAATAAGAATATAAAAAGTAAGGATTTTAATTAATCCTTATTTTTTTGTTTTAAAAAAGTGCAAAAAATGGGTAAAAAAATGTGCATACTTTTTTTTGAAAATCCGTGATACAATTTAATTATTAATGAAAAACATTAATAAAATAAATTTAAAAAGAAAGGAAGTTCAAGAAATGAACAAAAAAATTATTGCAATAATTTTTATATTTTTATTTAGTTTAATAAGTTTATTTATTGCTAAGCCAGTTTATGGTGCTTCTGGTGTAGTAAGAAACTTAGGAAATGTAGCCTATAATGGATCAAAAGTAGGGCATTTTGAAATGAATGGACAAATTGCTTTTTGCGTAGATCACGCAAAAGTAACTCCTCAAAATACACCGTATCAAGGAGATGTATATGAAAATCCAATGATAAGAAAAGCACTTTATTATGGCTGGGGTGGTGTTGAACCTTGGTCAGGATTTAATGGTAATCAATCAAAAGGTATTGTTATTACAACTTTAACTTTAGATTCTATTATGAATGGAAATAATAGAAGAATTACAAGAGATTTTATTAATTTTTTAAATTCTAAAGAAGATCCTAAAAAAGCTATTGATTTTTCTATTAAAAATTTAAATACAAGAGTAGAAAATAATAAACAAGTATCAGATACAACAGAAATTCAAGGATCTAATAGTTTAGAAATCAAATTTACATTAGATAATGATGTAACAGTAGTTGTTGAAAATAGAAATTATAGACAAACTGGTGAAAATTTAATATTAAGAAATGGTGATAGAATTCATTTTGAAGCACCTCTTAATAAAGGTTCAAGCTTCACAAAAACAGGAATTGAAAACAGAATTAATTTTAATGGAGTTATTATGACTAATCAAGTTGGAAATTCAAGACTTCAACGAATTGGTAGATGGCAAAGAGATCCAGCAGGAACAACAGAAATCAGAGTAAACTTTCAGTTAAGAGAGGGAAGCTTAGAAATTAATAAGAAAGATAAAGTTACTAAACACGATTTAGAGGGCTTTGAATTTAATGTAAAAAGTGAAGATGGTTCATATAACAGAAACTTTAGAACTGGTACAAATGGAAAAGTAATAATTAATGGATTAGCTCCTAAAAAATATATAGTTACAGAAATTTCAGGTAGAAATGACTATGTAATTGGTGGAAGAAATGAAGTAACTATTGAAAGTGGTAAAACTACTAAAATAGTATTTTATGATATGCCAAAATTAAATGATATTGAAATTACAAAGGTTGACTCAACTAATAGTAATTTAAAACTTGAAAATGTAGAATTTGAATTATACAAAGACAACAATAATAATGGTGTTTTAGATAATGCAGATACTTTAGCAGAAAAAATAGTAAATGAAAAAAATATTAAAGTTGGAACTTTAAAAACTGATGCCAACGGTTTTGTAAAAGTTTCAGGATTAAGATTAGGTAACTATATCTTAAAAGAAACAAAAGCCCCAACTTACTATAAGGTTATCACAAGAGATACTAAAATAGAAGTAAAAGAAAATAATGTAACAAAAATAACAATTAAGAACGCTCCAATTGAATTTAATGTTGAAGTATTAAAAGTTGATGGAGATACAAAAATTCCATTAAAAGGTTTTGAATTTAATATTTATAATGAAAAAACAAATACTATTTTAAAAGATAATAATGGAAAAGAATATAAAAATGTTAAAACTGATGAAAATGGAAAGATTACAACAGGAAAAGTATATTTAAAAGATGTACAAAATGTTGTAATAAAAGAAGTTAAAGCAGTTGGACATTACACAATAGGAAAAGATAATGTTAAGAAATTAGTATTAACACAAGAAGAAATTGAAAAAAATAATTTATCAAAAGTAAAATTTGAAAATTATCAAAATTTTGAATTAACAATTAATAAAACAACAAATGCAAATAGCAAGATTAGAAATTTAGCAGCAGGACAGGGAATTGAAGATACATATTTTTCAATTTATAGTGTTAATAATAATGGAAAAATCAAAGATTTTGCTAAAAACAGAGCTGGAAAATATTTAGGAACAAAAACAAAATTAACTTTCGAAGATAGTTCTTTAAATAAAGAATATTATGTATTTAAAACAGATAAAAACGGTAATGTATCAATTAAAGATTTAATGAAAGGCAATTACATTATTAGAGAAGTAAAAGCCTCTAAACACTTTTTAAACGATTCTAAAGATATTAAAATTACTTTAGATGAAAATACTTCTTTAACAGCTCCAATTGTTAAATTTGTAAATACACCAAACACACCAAACATTCATATTGAAAAAGAGGGATTAGTAGAAACACAACCAAATGATGTTATCAGATATGATTTCCCTGATATTTCAAACAGAAGTAATGTAAAATTATATAATTTTACTTGGGAAGATAATTTACCTTATGACTATGTAAAAATGTTAAAATTATATACTGGTGTATGGAATGAAGAAAATACATTTAGAATATATTACAAAACAAACAAAATTGATTGGAAAGAATTAGATGGAAAAGATTATTCTACATTAAAGAATAACTTTGTAAGCTTTGAAAACTTAAATTTAGACAATATTAATGAATATGTAACAGATTTTAAATTAATATTTAAAAACCCTGTTAAAAAGGATTTTAAAGCCACAGAAACACCATTTATATTTGTAAAAGTTGATTCTGATTTAAAAGATAAAGATGTATTTGTAAATAAAACTTTAGATTATGGTTGGACTTTTGATGGAGAAAAAGTTGAAGATCACGCAGAATGGAAAACAAAAACATATAAGAAAACTTTAAAAATCAAAAAACTACCAAGAACAGGATCAGAAGTAAATAATGCTATATACTTTATAAGTGCTATGTTAATAGCTGGTGTAGTATATTTTATAAAAATAAAATAATAATAAATAAACTATCAACTAGGGGATTGATTAAATTCAATCCTCTTTTATATTGAAAAAATTCCTTATACAGATAAAATATATAAAATAATCATTAAAAGTAATAAAATCATTGACAAACATTTAAAAATATATTAATTTTAAAGTATCTTATAAAGATGGACAGATGATGTAGGAATGAAAATTTAAGCGTATACGAATAGTAAAGTACGCCCAGTCACTGGAGAAGACTAGATATCTAGTCTTCTTTTTTATTGTAAAATCTATATATTAAAATATTTAGCGTGCAAAAAATGGGTAAAAAAATGTGCATACTTTTTTTATTTAATATGTGATATTATCTATAATAGAAAAAATATAAAAAACAAAGAGAGAAGAGAATTTTAAATTTTCTTCTCTTTTTGCATAGGAGGAAATTATGAAACTTATAACAAAGGAAATCGAAAAAAATTTAAATGATGGAGAAAAGAAATTTTGGGCAATTAGAGTTCCTACAGGTGAAACTTTAATGGAATTTAAGACTGTAGATAAAGCACAAGATCAAGTTGTTAAATATATAATTGATGATTTTTTTAGCAAAGATGAAGAAAATAAAACAAAATATAAGGCAAATTTTTATAGTATTTATTCAATCCGTGATAATGAAGAATTTGAAAAAGATATTCATATATTAAATCTAAGCGAATTAACTGATTTGATTAATAAGATTAATAAAGATGATTTTGTTAATTTTGAAGAATTTTTAAATGCAGATAAAGAAGATTATATTCAAGATACCATTTATGCTTGTTGTGAAGATAGTGCAGATATTTATTATGAAGATATTTTTAATTGGGCTAAAGATAATACAAGTGTTATTAATGAATATATTGATGAAATAGGAGGATTTAATGGAAAAGGGTTTGATATCTGTACTCTTATACAACAATCACAGATAATAGACAATGAACAATATTATTTTGATAATTTAGATGGTTTAATTTTAATTTATGCACTTAATTATATAAAAGAAAATGATATTAATATTAATTATTTTGATTTAAATATAGCATTAGATAAGATAAAAGATAATGCAAATAATTTTAGTAAATTTGAAGAGATAACAAACATTATTGATGGAAAATATAAATATTTAGAAAATGAGGGAGAAGAACTTTAATGAAAGAAAATAATTTAGAACAGCTATTGCGAAATGGACTAGATTATAGATTAAAAACTGGTGAATATTTTCATTTTCATCAATCTGATGATAATTATTATGATTACACTTTATATAATAAATATGGAGAAGAAATTGATGGTGGAATGTTAGATTTTGGAGAAGATGAAGAAAGTCAATCATTAATGCAAATCAGAGAAAGACTTGCAGATTTTACAGGAATTGATGAATTGAAAAATCCAGGTTTAGAATATATTCCTGAAATTGATTATGAAGATGAAGATTATTTTATTGAATATTCTGAGATTTTAAATGAAATTATAGAAAATTACACAAAAGAAGAATTTATTAATGAATTTAGAAAATGGGCAGATATAGATCTATTAAATTTAATTAAAAGAAACATTATAAAAGAAAATAATGGAAGAGATTATGCGTTAGAAGATTTATTTCCTGAGGAAGAAGAATATAAAGAAATAGAGAAAATGTCTGATGAAGATTTATATGACAAAATTGAAGAAGAAAGTTATATGGAAAAAGATGAAATTAACGATCTTTGGTACGGACAAATTATATCCTTAAATAAAAAAGACTTAATAGATTTTTGTAAATATTATAAAGATTTTGTCTTAAAAGAGCATTTTGATGAAGAAGAGAGATAACTAGTGTCTAATTAGACAGTAGTTAGACAACAATTAGACACTAATTTTAGACAATAAAAAAAGGAGAAAAAATGAAAAAAGAAAATAAGTTAGAAAAAATAATAGTAGGAGTTAATACATTTCTATTAACTGGATTGGTTGGAAGTAATGTTTTTGCAGAAAATATTGAAATTACTTCAAATGGTGGAAAAATTAGAGAATCTGTACTCGGAAAAGGAATTTATAATTTGATAATGGATCTTTCAGGTACTCTAAGGTGGTTGATTCCTGTGACATCAATATTTATTATATTATGGTTTACATATAAATTTGTATATGGAGAAGAAAATGAACAACCTAGATATAAGAAAAGGTTAATGGTAACTCTTGCAGCTGTTGTAGGTTCAACACTGGCAAGTATAATAGTTAACTTAATTTTAAATTATTTTAAATAGGGGGAATTATGATTTATAGTGGAAAGATTGAGAAAAATAAAGACTTTGTAGAATATTTAAAAAATAAAATATTTTTAATTCACAAGAAACATTTACAAAATAATATTATTGAATTTGATAATGAATTTTTTGAAAAAAATAACAAATTAAATGAAAAAGAAACTTTAAATAGCATTGAGAATATTGAAGATTATCATAAAAAAATATGTAGAGCTTTAGATCAAAAACAAATAAAAGATGATTATAGTAAAAATCAAGCAATTGATATGCTAAATAATATTAATATGTTTAAATTTCTATATTATTCTAATAATAATTTAAGTAATTTAAATGTAGATGAAAAAATAGAACATATGAAAAGAGATAATTACGCTATGTTTGTCAAATCTTTAATAAGCCTAGAATATAATATTATAAATGACACTGAGTTAAGTGATATTTATTATAAATTTATTGAAGATGATAATTGTACTAACATTTTCGATGTATCAAATATTATCGAAAATGTTAGTATTGAAAATAAAAATTTGGAATATGATTATTATTTTAATCATTATAAATGTGAGATAGAAAAGAGCATAATGAATGATTATAAAAAATTTTATATTTCACTTATAAAATCTGAATTTCCAGAGGAAAAAGAAAAAAATATAATAAAAATATTTAATGAAGCTGATAATATTTCAAGATATACAGGCAATATGATTAATGCTATAAAAATGGCTGTTGAAGCATTATCTTTAGAGGAAGTAGAGGAATTATAATGACAAATCAGATAATTACATTGATTAAAGATTTAATTGAGTCAACTGGACAAACATTAAATAATTTTTTAAAAGATTTATATTATTTTGTATTTTATTTTGAAGAACAATTAAAAACATCTTCAGGAGATTATATTATTGATTTTGATAAAATTTATAAAACGATCTATGTATGGAGTTTAATATTTATTGCAATTGTATTTATAAAAAAATTAATTCAATCTTATTTTTTATTTAAAAGTGGCGAAGAAGACCAAAACCCTTTAAAATATGTTGTTTCTTTATTTGAAGCAATTATAATATCAATAGGTTTTGGGTGGACATATACATATCTTATTAATTTAGGTTTTGAATTTTATAATAGTGTATTAGACGCTGGTGGACTTACTACCTTAAATATGACCAAATTAGTGCAAAATGTTGGAGATGGTATATTCCAAGCAATTATTATATTAATAATTATTGGACAAATTTTAGGAATAATATGGAGTTTTATTAAGAGAGGACTTCAAATATTGATAATGCGTTGTGTTATTCCTCTTACAACAATTGGATTACTTTCATCAAATGGTGGAGCTTTTTCAGTAGTAATGAAAAAGTTTACACAAAACTTTTTTGCAGTAGTTTTGCAATTAATACTATTATCAATATCTTTAAAATTAATTGAAGCTCAAAGATATATTTTTGCAGTCGCAACTTTAATGCTTACAAATAGTGGAGTTGAAATGTTGCAAGATTTTATAGTATCAATTGGTGGTGCAGGACTTACAACACTTGCTTCAAAAGGAATGTCTACAGCTAGAGGTGGATTAAATATAGTAAATCAAGCAAAAGGTGGAATGGAAGGAGTTCAAAGAGGAATTACAGGAATAGGAAATATAGTTTCTGGAGCAAAAGGAGTTTATAACTTATCTTCAAATAATGGCTTTACAGATGATAAAAGTACTTATGGTAATTCATCTTTAAATGGAAGCCCATTTAAAGCAACTGCTGGTTTTATTGCTGGTAGTATTTTAAAAAGTGCTTTTACTACACAAAATTCATCATCAAGGTTAAATTCTGTTAATAAAGCTCTTAATAATGTTCATCAACCTTTTAATGAAACGAAGTCACAAGCAAATCCAAATAATCCACCACAAGAATAAAGAAAGGAGATATTTATGGAATATGCAAAAGAAATAGTAGGCTTTTTACAATGGATCGCAGGAATTTTATGTGTTGTATCAATATTAGTATCAATATTCAAAATGGTAACAGAAGAAGATAGTAGAGGAACTTATATAAAAAGAATAAAACATTCTTTAATAGCACTCGTATTAATATTTACAATAAGTATTATTATTAATTTAGTTCCAACATATTTTACAAATGCAAACATTGGAATCGGAAAAATTGATAAAAACAATAAAGCTTTAATGATTAGTGATTCTGTTGAAGATAAAGATAGTCAAAAAAGAGAAATAGTGTACATTGCTGGGCAAAAATGTGTTGTTACAGATGTAAACCAAGAATTATTTTATAAAAAAAATGGAGATGATATAACTTTTACACCTTTTCCATTTATGGCAAAAAATACAGGAATAAAAGTGGACATAATTAGAAAATTTAGTAGCTCTCAAGGAATGTTTAAAGGGATTGATAGTCAAATTGTCGCTTATAGAGTAACAACAGGACATCAAAATGCTCAAAATCAAGATATTAGCTTAAATTTTTATGAAAGCATATATTATTCAAAATTAGCAGATGGTAATTATAAAGCAGTATTAATGCAGAATACAACAAATAAAATATGGAGTCAAAATATAGGAGATCTAATTGCATATACAAAGTCAAATGGTGAAACAGTTAGATTAAAAAATTTTGAATAAGGAGAAAAAATATGGATTATACATTTTATATTCCTAAAAATGTATCTACAAGATTTGAACTTGTAAAAGGAATAGGAATAAAAGAATTAATATATACAGGAATAGCAACAATTATAGGTGTTATAATAGCATTTATTATAAACGCTATTACTAAAAACTATTTACTTTCAGTTAGTTTTGTTGCACTCTTTGGTGGATTAACATTTTTCTTTAATATGAAAGATAATAATAATCAATCCATTTTAATGCAACTTAAAGATGTTGTAAGATTTTTAAAAATACAAAAATTCTACAAATATAGCGTGAAAGGAGATGAAAACTATGAATCTAAACTTTTCTAGCACAAAAAACAATAATGAAAACAAAGAATTATTAACTGTCAATCAATATATTAAAATTAAAGATATTAGAAATGATATTTTATATACAACTGATGGTTTTGTAATTACCTTTTTAAAGGTATACCCACAAAATTCAAGGCTAAAAACTTATAATGAACAGGTCGGAATAATTTTAAGACTTGCATCAAACTTTTCAACAGAAAATTCACCATTTTCATTTTATATAACAAATAAACCAGTTGATGTATCAAAAATGACAGATTATCAAATTGAGTTAATGAACCAGGAAACAGATCCTCAAATTCAAAGTTTATTAGCACAAAGAATTGAAGACCTTAATAGAATTGCTTCTTCAGGAATGGCTTTAGAAAAAGAGGTTTATATAAAATTATATGAAAAAGTAACAGTCACTTCAGTTGATGATTTAGATAAAAGAAAAAATAAATTAATGGCAGAACTTCAAAATTCAGGATTTAATTCTTCAATATTAACAGAACAAGAATTACAACAATTAATTGATACATATAATAACCCTGAAACATCAACAGAAGAATCTCAAAATTATTATCATTTAAAATATTAAATAAGGAGAATAAAATGAGCGAACAAAAAATGTTAGAAATGGGAGTGAATGAAAAATTAGTTGAATTACTTGCCCCTCAAGGCTTAAAAATAGGTAGAGATACTATTGAAACAGGCGAAAAAATATCAAGAATTTATTATATTTCTTCATACCCTGACCAACCAGCGTTAGGTTGGATTGATACAATTTCAAATATTCCAAACACTATAGTTAATGTTTATATTAATCCTGTTGATCCACAAGATTTTTTAAATGGATTAAAAAAAGGAACTAATTCAGATTTAAATATTATGAATACAACAAGAGATGAAGTAGAAAGAATAAGAGCCGAAGCAAGATATAATTCATCTATTCAAATTATTAAAGACATTGAAGATAATTCAAATATGTATGTATATATTTCAATTTTAGTACAAGTAAATGGAATAGATAAACCTGATTTACTTGAAAATTGTAAAATGTTTTTAAATAAAGTCAGTGGTATGGGAATGAGAGCAAGGGTATGTAGCTTTATTATGGATAAAGCATATAGACAAATTGCACCTTTTGGAGTTGTTGATAAAGAAATATTTAACATATCAAAGCAAAATTTACAAATAGGTACTTTATTTTCAGGACAACCATTTGAAGATTCAGGATTTATTGACAAAACAGGATTTTTCTTAGGAAATGATAGTTTTGGTAGAATGATAACATTAGATCCTTTTTATAGAGAGAATAATAGAACAAATTCAAATTTTGCAGTAGTTGGACAATCAGGTGGTGGTAAGTCTTATGCAGTAAAGAAAATTATCTTAAATGCTTATATTTCAGGAGCTAGAATAGGTATTATAGATCCGGAGAATGAATATAAAGATATGTGTAAAAAAATTGAGGGTTCAAAGTGGATTGACTGCTCAGGTGGATTAGGAGAAAATGCAGGTAGAATAAATCCACTTCAAGTTTATAATTTAGCAAAAGTTGATTTAAAAGATAAAGATTTATATGATTTATTAATTTTAAAATATGAAAAAGAAACAGAAAAAAGTAAAAAAGATAATTATGAAGAATTATCAGCAATAATAAGAGAGCTTGCTATTGGTTCTGATTCAGCTATATTTAATGGACATACTACAATTAAAGCAGATTCAAAATTTATTGTTCTTGATACTTCAAATATGGCAGAAAGCAAAGAGAATGTTAAGAGTTGTCAATATTATAATATGCTTCGTTTTCTACAAAATATTGCATTTGAAGATAGAAACGAAAAATTTATGGTTGTTGCAGATGAATCTTATTTATTATTAGATCCTAGAGTTCCACAAGGCACAGAGTTTTTAAGAAATTTTTCAAAGAGAGCAAGAAAATATAATTGTTCATTAGTTGTTATTACTCAAAGTATTGTAGACTTTTTAGCAGATTCAATCAAGCAGTATGGGCAAGCATTGTTTGATAACTCTACTTATAAATTATTTTTTGGTATGGACGGACAAAATTTAATACAAGCAAAAGAAATATGGAATTTAACAACACAAGAAACTAATATGTTAGCAAATAAACAAAAAGGACAGTGTTTATTATTTATTGGAGCAAGAAGAATGCTTTGCAGAATTAGAGGACAACACTTTGAACAACCTTTTTTAACAGGTGGTGGTAGATAATTGTTTAATAAAAAATATATTAAGTTTATTGCAGTTGCAGTAGGAATCGTTATTTTAACAGCATATTATCAAATTAGTAATTTTGCAAATAATATAACTAATCAATCTAATGAAGTAAAAACAAGTAATATTGAAAAAGTCCATTATGATAATATGATCTACTTTAGTCGAAATTCAAAACTTCCTTTACCATTTAGAAATAGAGAAGTTATTATAACTTCTCTTGTAAATTTAAATAGAATTCACCCAGTTTTACATATTAGAAGACCCCACAATGGTACTGATATTGTTGGAAAAGGAAAAGGTTGTGAGATTTTAGCAATTGCAGATGGAAAAATTAAAGCTAAAGCTTATCAACAAGGTGGTGCTGGTAATTATATTATTATTGATCACGGAGATTTATTTCATATAGGACAAAATATAACTACTTCATATTTTCATATGAGAGATCCATCACTTTTTAATGTAGGAGATAATGTTAAAGCTGGTGATGTTATTGGAAATCAAGGAAATACTGGAATTGGAACAGGAGAACATTTACATTTAGAATTAAGATTTAATGGAGCAGTAAGAGATATTAGACCTTACTTGTTCGGAGAGGAGCTTGGAATTGGATACCATCGATAAAAAGCTATTAAGTATTGTTTTAGGAATAGGAATAATAATTGTTATTATATTTACAATTTTTATGTCTAAAAAACAAAAAAGAAATAATTATAATTCTATTTCTAATCAAATTGTTGCGAATAAATTAGAAGAAATACAACAAACAAGTCAAAAAGAAAAAAGAATTGATTACTTGCAACAAACAAATCAATTACATTTATATAATCAAAATGGAATTGAATATTATGATGAAGATTAAACTTGCAACTTTCGTTTATTATTATTTTATTATTTCTAAACGAAAGTTGCAAAGAAAGCAAAAAAGCAGACATAAAAGTATATTACTAAAAAAAATAAACGCTTTAAAAACGATTTTAATGCGTCAAAAAACAAGAGTTTTATATATATTTGCAAAAAATGGGTTAAAAAATGTGCATACTTTTTTTATTTAAAGTGTGATATTATTTATAATAGAATTAGATTATAATTCAAACCACTAAAAATTTTTATAAAATACGATTAAAGAAGAACTAAAAAAGTTCTTCTTTTTTTAGTCTAAAAGAAAGGAAAATAATTTTGGAAGAAATATTAACTAAAAAAATTTTATATATTGGTAAATTAAATAACCAATTAGAAAATATTATAAATTCTAATAGAAGAAAATATACTATCATTTTGAGAATTGAAGAAGAAAAAAATATAACAGATCTATATCAA
>QWCI01000170.1_pt1 | contig 27038 bp, 20 predicted proteins | sample 1972541 | NCBI WGS metagenome assembly QWCI01 (sample SAMN09866712, study PRJNA288562) | Human oral metagenome isolate term3_saliva, whole genome shotgun sequencing... | isolation source: mouth | host: Homo sapiens | place: USA: California | reverse complement strand
GCGGTCCGACCAGATCTCGCAGACGGAAATCGCCTACTACTTCGCGTCGCTGGCTCTTGGCCTGCTGACTGGCATGTCCTCGGCGGTGACCCCGCTGCTAGGTGGCCTCATTGCCCTGATCCTCGTGGCCCTCGCCTTCGGCGACTCGAAGCTGATTTTCGGCCGCTACACCTCGCAGACTGTGCAGCTGGACCGCGCGATTGCCGACCCGGCGGAGCTGAAGGCAGCCCTCGAGCAGCGCCTCGGTGCGTCCGTCGCCTCGGTCAACGTCGTCAAGCTCGACCTCGTGAACGACCTGACTCTCGTGGACGTTCGCTCGAAGGTCGCCTGACCCGCCGGCCCGCCACCCGAGCCCGCCCTCGCAGCAGCCTCGGCCCCGGCCTCGTCGCCACCACTACCCCCAGCCCAACCACCTGACAGGACACGACTCATGAACGCCACCCTGAACTCGCTCCTCGCCGACCTTGACGTGATCGGACTCGATGAACTGAATGAGCGCGCCGCGATGCTCACCCGCGTGGACCGCAAGTACGCGCTGGACGCAGCCACGGCCTCGGCGATTCTGAGCCGGCTCCCCGAGGACGCGTTGGTCCTCCAAATCGCCGGCCAGGTGTCCCAGGGCTACGCCTCCACCTACTACGACACTCCCGACATGGATTCGTATCTGCTGACCGCGCTCAAGCGCCGCCGCCGCTTCAAGGTCCGCGCCCGCACCTACCTGTCCACCGGTACCTCCTTCCTCGAGGTGAAGACCCGGGGACCGCGCGGACTGACCGTCAAGAAGCGTATGCCGATTCAGCAGCACGAGGCCGGGACTCCTCTCGCGGGTGAGCGCCGTTCATGGGTCACGGGCAAGGTCGAGAAGACGGGGTATGGCCACCTGGTCCCTGCCCTTGAGCCGGTGCTCGCTGGAACCTACGAGCGCAACACCCTGCTCCTGCCCGGCGGCGCGGGCCGCGCGACGGTGGATACGAAGCTGACGTGGCGTTCGCTGCGCACGGACGGCACCGAGGTCGCACGACCCGACCTGGTCATCATCGAAACGAAGTCGGGTGCGACCCCGTCCATCGTCGACCACCTCCTGTGGGAGGGTGGCGTGCGACCCGTCAAGATCTCCAAGTACGGGACCGCGATGGCCGCCATGCACGACCTGCCCGCGAACAAGTGGCACCGCACGTTGCGCCGCTACTTTCCCGAATACATCGAGGCCCCTGAGTTCACCCGCGAGGCACCCCTCGCGATGGCCGCATGAACGACCTCATACCGGCGTGCGAGTCATCGATAGCACACGACACGCAAGCGCTGAGCATAAGAAATACAAGCGTTAATCGCATGAAAGAGACATAGTAATGAAAGCCCTTCAGAAAATTTGGACCCCCGCCCGGACGATCAGCGTGATCGCCCTTGTCGGAACGCTGGCGCTGGGTGCCTGCAGCTCCTCGGGCGCGGCCTCCTCTGGTTCCACCGCGACGAGCGCGACCGCGGCCGTCGCGGCCGCTGGAACCAACGGCGACACGACCGCTCCGCCCACTGCGGCCGACGCCCTGGCCTCGAACGCGAAGGCCTCCCACGTGAAGGACAGTGACTGGAAGGCCTCGGACGCCGTCGACGTGACGCTCAGCGGCACAACCGCGACTTCCTCGTCCGACGCCGCGAGCGTGAGTGACGGCGTGCTGACCATCTCCAAGGCGGGCGTCTACAAGCTCAGCGGCTCCTTCACCGGTAAGGTCGTCGTGGCAGCTGGATCCGAGGACCGGGTCATCCTGATCCTCGACAACGCGACCATCACCTCGTCCACGGGTGCTGCTATTGAGGCGACCAGCGGTGACGACCTCGTCCTGTCCCTCGAGGGCACCTCAACGGTCACCGACGGGACCTACACCGGCACCGAGGACGCGAACGCCGCAATCTACGCCGACATGGACCTGACGATCACCGGCTCGGGCACTCTCAACGTGACCTCCGGCGCGTCGGACGCGATCACCTCCAAGGATGACCTGTACGTCCTGAGCGGCACGATCAACGCGACCGCCTCGGATGACGGTCTGCGCGGCAAGGACTCCCTGACTGTTGCCGGCGGAACCATCACCGTGAACGCCGGAGGCGACGCCCTCAAGTCTGACCAGGACAACGACGACACCAAAGGCTACGTGTCGATTATGGACGGAACCGTCACCCTGACCTCGGGCGGCGACGGCATCGATGCATATACCGACGCGATCATCACCGGCGGCACCCTGTCTATCACCTCGGGCGGCGGTGCCTCGACCGGCAAGCCCTCCACGGGCTCGGCCAAAGGCATCAAGGCTCAGACCTACATCATTGTCGACGGCTGCACGACCACCATCGACGCCGGGGATGACGCCATCCACTCCAATGGTGCCCTGCGCCTCAGCTCCGGCACGATCAGTGCCGCCTCCGGCGACGATGGCGTGCACACCCAGGTCGCGGCCGTCCTGGACGGCGCAACCCTGACCGTCACGCAGTCGAACGAAGCCCTCGAGGGCGGCCTCATCACGATCTCTGACGGCACGGTCGACCTGACCTCAAGCGACGACGGCATCAACGCCTCGGGCTCAATCACGGTCGAGGCCGGCCTGGCCGCCGTCACCGAGTCCAGCTCCGATTCGACCAGCACCGACACAACCACGGCTACCAACCCGATGGCCCCCGGCGGCATGGCCCCCGGCGGCATGGGCCCCGGCGGCATGGGCCCCGGCGGCATGGGCCCCGGCGGCGGCTCCATGGAGGACACCGGCGAGCAGATCACCATCACCGGTGGAACCGTGACCGTCAACGCGAACGGCGACGGCCTCGACTCCAACGGCTCGCTGACCATCAGCGGCGGTACGACGACCGTCTACGGCCCGGCCTCCGGCGCGAACGGTGCCCTGGATTCCAACGGTGCCATGAGCGTCACGGGCGGCACGGTCATCGCCTTCGCGACGAGCGAGATGGCGGAGACGCCGACCACGACCGACGGCCAGGGCTGGGTCTCCGCATCCGCGACCGGGTCTGCCGGATCCACGGTGACGATCACCGACTCCTCCGGCAAGACGCTTGGCACCTACACCTCGCTCAAGGCCTTCGGTAACGTCATCTACTCGACCTCCGGCATGACCAACGGCTCCACCTACACGGTGAGCGTCGACGGCACCGAGACCTCGGCGACCGCTGGCGAGGGCGGCGGTATGGGCCCGGCCGGCATGGCCCCCGGCGGTCCCGGCCCGGGCGGTCAGCCCCCGGCGGGTGGTCCGGGTGAGGGCGGTCGGCCCCCGGCTGCTCCCCAGAACTGACGGCCATCTCTGATCGGCTTCCAGCCCCGACGCGCGGTTGGAGCTGGAAGCCAGTCGGCCCGGGTGTAGGCCCGATCCCGACAGTCGTTGTGGCCGCAAAGTCAGTGCGAACTGACGTCTCGAAGAATCTGTGCCCCGCGCGCTCACGAGCGCGCGGGGCACAGTCGCGCGTCAATGACGAGGCCAGCACCGGGATCTCATGCCAGCACCCTCGCTCACCACCCGCGCGAAGAGCGCAACTAAACTGGAACCAACGGACGCGGCCCAGGCCTCGTCAATCAGAACGAAAGGACCCCTCATGCTCCCCTCCGAGAAGCTCGCCGAGCTTGGCCTCGAACTGCCCGACGTCGCCACCCCCGTCGCCGCGTACGTGCCGGCCGTCATCGACCGCGGCGTCGTGCGCACCTCCGGTCAGATCCCCGTCGTGAACGGTGAGCCGGTGTGCATCGGCGCGGTCGGCGAGGACGGCGCAGACCCCGAGGATGCCAAGGACGCAGCACGCGTGTGCGCCCTTAACGCTCTGGCAGCGGCGGCCTCCGTCGCGGGCGGCATCGACAATCTCGCAGGCGTTGTCAAGGTCGTGGGCTTCGTGTCCTCGCGCCCCGACTTCTACGGGCAGGCTGCCGTCATCAACGGTGCCTCCGAGTTGTTTGGTGAGATCTTCGACAGCCAGCACGCGCGCAGCGCCGTCGGCGTCGCCGCGCTGCCCCTCAACGTCAGTGTCGAGGTCGAGGCCGAGTTCCTCATTAAGTGAACGCGCGTGCTCGGCTGAGGCGCGCCTACACTGGATAAGGTTCACTGAAGTGGCCCTGCGGGCCGAAGGATAAGGAAAAGATATGACTGATCGTCAGATGTTCAAGCTGGTCGACGCCAACGCCGTCCCCTCCGAGGGTGGCAGCTGCGGGTGCGGGTGCGGCGGCGAAGGAAAGAAGGAGCGCGCCGAGCAGGCCGCTGCCGCCCAGCAGGCCCCCGCTGCTGAGCACACTGGCTGCGGATGCGGCGGCCATGGCCACGCCGCACAGGCCGAGGCACCCGCGCAGGCTCCCGCCGAGCGCCCTTATGAGATGGCCGCTGAACCCATCGCCTCCACGGCGGGCGGCTGCGGCTGCGGTGGTCACGGCGGCGGCCACGGTCACGGCGGTGGACACGGCAAGGTCCACGCTGGCGGTGCCGGTGTCATCCACCGCCCCGGTGCGGACGAGCTTGTCATTCACTCGATCCCCCACGTCGTGCGTCACGCGGTTCTCTTCGCCGCGGTCGACAATCTGCCCGTGGGCGAGAATCTCCAGATCTGCGCACCCCACCAGCCCGAGCCGCTGTTCGCGCACCTGCAGAACTCTGAGCAGCACTACCGCGTGGAGACCCTCGAGGCCGGTCCCATCGACTGGCGCTACCGCGTTACGCGCTTGGCCTGAACACTCCTCCTGACACGAGGCCGTGGTTGACTCTGCTTTTCCGGCGGAGCCAGCCACGGCCTCGTCATATCCGAGCGCAGATTGGCAGTAATTTTGTGACCTCGTTCGCGTGACGGAGCGCGTGCGAGCCGGTACCGTTGAGGTATGAGCATCTTTGACAGGACTTCTGACGGTGACGTTGAGGACGAGCTGGACCGCGTCGAGACCGACGTCGTCGTGGACTGTGACAGTGAGGCCGCGTGGGCGCTCGTGTCGGAGCCGGGCTGGTGGGTCAACGATGGCCCGCTGGGTGACCATGAGGTGAGCCTCGGGGACGACGGCATCTACCGCGTGAGCGACCCGGACGCCGGCGACTGGCTGATCGAGAAGGCCGACGAAGACCCCATGGATGTCGTCGCCTTCCGCTGGTACCCGCTGGCCGACGACGAGCTGCCCGACGAGTACGCGACCCGCGTCGAGATCTCTCTGTCCGAGGAACGCGGTGGCGTCGGCATCCACGTCGAGGAGTCTGGCTTGGCGTCCGTTTCCGACGACGAGGCCGTGGCTCGTCAGGCGTACGAGGATGCGGTCGGCATGTGGGAGCAGGTCCTGACCGCAGCGAAGAGCTACCTCGAGGGCCGCTGAGCGTCGCAATGAGCTGAATGACAACCCCCGCAGCCATCAGGCTGCGGGGGATTGTTGGCGGTGTGACGCGCGCGTTGTAGTAGCTCGTCGTCGCATTGGACATGCCTGCTCGAGCTGCTTGCGGTGGGTTGAGTGCAGGGTTACATGTATGGTCTGTAAAGCTCTGTAACCTAGGTGTGAGCAAGTGGTAATGGCTGTAATCTAGCTAATATGCGATCTCACCCTTGCGCTATGGAAGTGTGAGTGTCTATATGCGTGTCGTATCACTAGGGCATGTGTCAAAGGTGATAGATCTGTTTGTATGATGAATCTAGGTTCCGGCCGAAGGATATGTGCAAGATGACCGATCTCCCTCAAGAAGAGCGTCTTAGGCCTGATCAGCTGCGATCGATGGCTGAGTGTGAGCAGGCGATTTATGCCATTGCGAAGAAGACTGGAAAGAGTCCGCTAGACATCTGGTATGCAAACGAAAGTTGGCTCAGTGAAGCGGCTTCGAAGGTGGATTGGGATGTTAAATGCAACTGGCGTTGTTTTTGTGTGCCTAATTTGATGATGCTAGGATTCCTGCTGTACCAGCTCTGTGGTCCTGATTGGCGTCATGCCCTAGTGGGTGTAGTCGCGTTTATTGTGCTTGCGAATATAATGATATTTATATATTACTACAGGCCGAATTGGATTCTTCCCTATGGAAGATTTTTGCGAGCATATGCTGGGTCTTTATTTTCTTTTTCGCTGGCATTGCTCGGATATGATTGGCTTCGTGGAGTGTTAAAGTATGACCTGATATTGTGGCTGTTGGGAATTGTCTTGGCTTTCTATCTCGTTAAATTTCTAAATTTGTATTCTGAAGTACTATGGAATCATTTTGCGAAAGAGTGTGAGGGGCGCAAAAAGCAGTTAGCGATTCTCCGAATGGCTCGCCCAGTGCTCGTGGATAGCGAAGAGCGTTCTTCGGGGTCGGCGGTGGACCGATCTTCTTCATCTTCTCGCATGCGACTTCGGGCGGTTGTGGACTGGGATTAGCTGGTGCGCTTCCGAGTCTGCGCTCGTGTCTGATGGGGGTTAGGTTCGAAAGGAGTTACGCCCTCTATCCGGCGGCTCGGAGCCTTGGTGCGATGTGGGTTAATGTTTGCCGCTCGTGCTGGGGCTACTGTCGTTGTGTTGAGGTCGGAGTGTGTGAGGGTTTGGTCCGCGGTTGTGCTTGTGAGTGAGGGTGTTGCACCCGATCCGTAGGCAATGCACCCGATACGTAGGCAATGCACCCGTTCTGATCGGGTGTAGCGTCCCGTAACGGGTGCAGTGCCGGGTGTAGGAGTTGCTGCGCGAACCATGGTGGAGCTTGTGGCTCTGAAGCGTTGCGCCATTTCGGGGAGCAATGCACTAGCTAGGGGAGCATTGCACTGGATAGTAGCTAGTGTAATGCTGGCGAAAGTAGTGCAATGCCTCCCGGTGCCGAATGCTGTGAGAGCTGCATTGACACGCGCAGCGAGTGGGTGCCGGCATCTCCGAAATTTCGCATGCAATTCCCTCGCGCATGCTTCAACTTGTGAAGTCAGAACGTTGGAATTCTACGGTTTTTGAGATGCTAACGCGTCCGGCCATCAGGGAATTGCACGCGGAATTGGTGGGGTCCGCCGCGTCTACTCTGTCGTGTGCCCGGATGCCGTGCGCAGCGTCTTGCCTACTGCGCTGTGTGTACCGTGCGTGGGTGTCCTGCCGCGCCTAGTCCGCGGTGAGCGCCGCGACTACTCCGCTTGCCCGGCCTCGCGCGTCGCCCCGCGGGCTGCTTTCTTGGCGTGGGCGTGGGCCTCTATGTCGGCGGGAGTGAGGGGACCCTGCGTGGTGCCGGCGCTGCCGTCGGTGCGCCGCCACGAGATGGTCAGGGCGTCGCGCACGCCGAATCGCGCCAGGTGAATGCCCGCAACGTGCTCGAGGTGATCAGCGCGCTCGGGGGTCGTGCGCAGCTCAAGAATCAGTGCCGACGGCATTGCGCTCACGTCGAAGCGTCCGACCGCGGGACCCTCGCGGTCAAAGAGGAGGTAGCCGCTGGCCGTTTCCTCGTTCCATTCGCCGGTGACCTTGTGTGCCATGTGTGTCACGAGCTGTTTGCCGTAACGCGCCGCGCGCTGCGTGGGCACGTTCGCGGTCGAGACCAGGGGGAACGAGGCCGGGGCAGGGGAGTGCGTCGTGTCAGGTGTCATGAGGCTAACCTAACCCTGCTGTGCGTTGTGTGCCATGCATCCCCACGATTCGGTCGCGGGCGGGCCGTTGCGGTAGCGTTGGAGGGTCAAGTGTGCTCCGTGCACACGCAAAGACCGCGCAAAACTCTGCCTGTGGGCGGTACCAGCGGAAAGGAAAACGAATGAGCAGCGAGCCAGTCGTGCACGACGAGCCCCGTCAGGAGGGCGGCGAAAAGCTCCAGCGAAACCTGAAGAATCGCCATATTCAGCTGATTGCGATCGGCGGCGCAATCGGGACGGGCCTGTTCATGGGTTCGGGCAAGACGATCTCCGTCGCGGGTCCCTCGATCCTGCTGGTCTACATGATCATCGGCGCTGTCCTGTTCCTCTTCATGCGCACGCTCGGTGAGCTGCTGCTCTCGGACCGCAAGTACGCGACCTTCGCGGACATCGCACGCGACCTGATCGGCCCGTGGGCGGGCTTCGTGACCGGGTGGACGTACTGGGCGTGTTGGGTTGTCACCGGCGTCGCGGACATGATCGCCATCACCGGCTACACGCACTTCTGGTGGCCGAACCTGTCCCCGTGGATCCCCATCACCGCTACGACCCTGCTGCTTTTCGCTCTCAACGCGATGACGGTTAAGGCTTTCGGCGAGACCGAATTCTGGTTCGCGCTCGTTAAGATCATCGCGATCATCGCCCTGGTCGTCGTCGGCTTCGGTATGGTCGCCATGGGCACAGTCGACGAGGAGGGGACGGCTGCAGCTGTCTCGAACTTGTGGAGCCACGGCGGCTTCTTCCCCAACGGATTCACCGGCTTCCTGGGTGGCTTCCAGATCGCGCTCTTCGCTTTCATTGGTATCGAGATGGTGGGCACGACGGTCGCAGAGACCGATGACCCGGACACCACTCTCCCCAAGGCTGTCAATTCGATCCCCGTGCGCATCATGCTCTTCTACGTGGCGGCCCTCGCGGCCATCATGATGGTGACACCCTGGGATCAGGTGAGCCCGGAGAAATCCCCCTTCGTCACGATGTTCTCCCTGACGGGTCTGGGTGCGGCAGCCACGGTCGTCAACCTGGTCGTGCTCTCCTCGGCGGCGTCCAGCGCGAACTCGGGCATCTACTCGACGTCGCGCATGCTCTACGGTCTGGCCCGCCAGGAGCAGGCACCCGGCATTTTCGCGCGCCTGTCGAAGCATCACGTGCCGCTGAACGCCCTGTTCTTGTCCTGTGTGTGCCTGCTGACAGCTATTGTCATCATGGCGACGGGCGGCTCGATTTCTGCGGCCTTTACGCTGGTGACTTCGGTGTCGGCCACCCTCTTCATGGGCGTGTGGGTCGTCATTGTCGTGTCCTACCTGGTCTATCTGCGCAAGCGCCCCCACCTGCACAAGGAATCGCACTTCAAGTCCCCCGGCGGTGCCGTTGGCGCGTGGGTGGTCTTGGCGTTCATGGGGGCCATGGGCCTTATTCTGGCGATGTGGGACGACACCCGCCCTGGCCTCGTCTATTCCCTGGTGTGGATCGCGTTCATCGTGGGCGCGGCCTTCGCGAACCGTCACTTCCTGCTGCGTCGTGCGGCGCGCGGTGTCCTGGGCGACGGTGGTACGGGCGAGGGTCCCCATCAGGGGCCTCACCTGCATGAGTAGCGTGATAAATACTAGGTGACTATGCTCACTACTGTGCCACGGGAGCTCGACTCGAGCTGAGAGGGGACCATCCCCGACCGTAGAACCTGATCCGGATCATACCGGCGTAGGAAGGCTCTTCCCTCGTGGCCGCCGCGCATCACGAAGGGAGTATTGTCGCATGGCAACCACTGTTTCCCTCCGTTGGAGGGTCATCGATATCGTCACCGCCGCCGTCCTGGGCGTCGCGTGCGGCCTCATTTTCGTCGCGTGGAACCAGGTGGGGTACGCGGGCTACGAGGCCCTCAAGGCGATTGCGCCCGGCCTCGGCGGTCTGGTGACGGGCGTGTGGCTACTGGGCGGCACGCTCGGCGGCTACATCATCCGCAAGCCTGGTTCTGCGCTCTTCGTCGAGCTGGTGGCCGCCACCGTCTCCATGGGGCTGGGTTCGCAGTGGGCGGTCGAGACGCTGTATTCGGGCCTTGCACAGGGCATCGGTGCTGAGATTGTTTTCGCGCTTTTTGCCTACCGCCGTTTCAACGTGTGGGTGGCTGCCGCCGCGGGCGCGCTGTCCTTCGTCTGCGAGTGGGTCCTTGAGCTCTTCCTCTCCGGCCACCTCGCGAAGGGTCCGCTCTACAACGCCATTTACTTGGTGTCCGGCGTTGCCTCGGGCATCGTTTTGGCCGGCGTCCTCGCGTGGGCGCTGACGAACGCGCTGGCAAAGACAGGTGCGTTGGATCGTTTCGCTTCGGGACGCGGAGCGCGTGAGCTTGTCTGATTCCCGCTCCATGAACGAGGCCTCCTCCGCTTTCTCCCGCCCCGTGTCCTCCCTGGATGGCCAGGTGCCGCTGGGTGAGGGGACGGGCGCGCGCGTGTGCGCGCGCGGATGGGGATGGCGTCACGCTGGGCGTAAGAACGCCGCGCTGTCGGGTGTTGATCTCGATATTGCGCCGGGTGAGCGCGTGTTGGTGCTCGGGCCGTCTGGCTCGGGCAAGTCGACGCTGATGGGTGGCTTGGCGGGCCTGCTGGGCGGTGCTGAGGAGGGCGAGGCCTCGGGGTCGCTCACCGTGGACGGCGTCGCCCCGGCGGATGCCAGGGGCCGCGTGGGCCTGCTCATGCAGGACCCCGAGGCCCAGGTGGTCCTGGCTCGCGTGGGCGATGACGTGGCCTTCGGCATGGAGAATGTGGGGGTTCCTCGCGAGGAGATCTGGCCTCGTGTGAAGGAGGCCCTGAGCGCGGTGGGCTTGGACGTGCCCCTTGATCATTCGACGACGGAGTTGTCGGGCGGGCAGAAGCAGCGCCTGGCCATGGCGTCGATCCTTGCGATGGGGCCGGGTCTGCTGCTCCTGGACGAGCCGACCGCGAACCTGGATCCTAGTGGCGTCGCTGAGGTGCGCGACGTCGTCGCCTCCGTCGTGGAACACACGGGCGCGACCCTGGTGGTTGTTGAGCACCGCGTGGATGTGTGGGCTTCCCTCGTGGATCGCGTCATCGTGGTGGCCGACGGTCGCCTCGCCGCTGACGGCCCCCTGAGGCAGGTCCTCGAGGAGCAGGGTGAGGCCCTGCGCGAGCGCGGTATCTGGCTGCCCGGGGGCGACGTGGCTGCCGAGGTTGGCCCCGCGCCCGAGTCCGCCCCGGCCTCGTCCGAAGCTGCCCCCATCGCCCGCGTCACCGACCTGACGATCGGCTACGACCAGGATGCCCCCGTGCGCAGTGGCATCAACCTGACGCTCGAGCGCGGCGTGTCCACCTGCATTGTGGGTGCCAACGGCGCGGGCAAGTCCACCTTTGCGCTCACCCTCGCGGGCCTCCTCAAACCCATCGCGGGTACGGTCGAGGTCGAGACCTCCGACGGCACGCACGGCGACCCCCACAAGTGGTCAAGCAAGCAGCTGCTGGGCCGCATGTCGATGGTCTTCCAGGAACCCGAGTACCAGTTCCTGGCCTCCACCGTCGCCGAGGAACTCGCCATCGGCCCACGCGCGGCCGGCATGAGCGAGGAGGAGATCACGCCCCTCGTTGAGGAGCACATGGAGGCCCTGGGCCTCACCACCCTCGCGCTCGCTAACCCCATGACCCTGTCAGGCGGCGAGAAGCGCCGCCTGTCGGTGGCGACTGCGCTCGTCAGCGCCCCCGAGCTGCTCATCCTCGACGAGCCGACCTTTGGGCAGGACCGCGGCACCTGGCTGGGCCTTGTGCGCCTCCTGCGCGCCGCCCTCGCGCGCGGCGTCACCCTGGTGTCGATCACGCACGACCCCGCGTTCGTGGCCGCGATGGGCCAGCACGTCGTCGACCTGGGGTCGCTCGGGAGCCGAGGCGGGGGAGAGCCGCGTGATTTCGCCGAGTCCGCGCTCGCCTCCTCACTTGACGAGGCTGACTCGGTTCGCGCGTCCCGCACGAGTGTCGGGTCGGAATCTGGCGACAGCGCCGACACGCCTGCGGGCCAGGTGCCTGCCAGTGCGGCGACCTCTGGAGCCGCACGGATGTGTGCGCCCACCTCGGCCCGAGCGCCCCGGCGCGGCCTCCTGACCCGCACGAATCCCGTTGCCCGCGTGCTCGCCCTCCTTGTGGCGACCACGCCGCTGCTCATCACCATCGACCCTGTCAGCGCGGGGGTCGCTCTGGCTCTCGAGCTGTCCCTCATCCCTCTGTCGGGGGTGTCGGCGCGCAGCTTCTTCCTCAAAGCGACGCCGCTGCTCGTCGCCGCGCCCCTCGGTGCCCTCTCGATGCTGCTCTACGCCGCGCCCGGCGGGCACGTCTATTGGTCTTTCGGGCCGGCTGCGATTTCCGACCACTCGATGTGGCTGGCCCTCGGCATCGCCCTACGCATGTGCGCACTCGTCGTCCCTGCCATCGCCCTGCTCGACCGCATCGACCCGACCGACATGGGCGACGGTCTCGCGCAAATCCTGCACCTGCCCGCCCGACCGGTGCTGGCCGCGCTTGCGGGCGCACGCATGACCTCGCTGATGGCCGCCGACTGGAAGGCCCTCGAACGAGCCCGCCGCGCCCGAGGTGTGGGCGACGCCCCGCGCATCAGCTCCTTCCTGCGCGGTTCCTTCTCGTTGCTCGTGTTTGCTCTGCGACGCTCAGGCAAACTCGCGACCACGATGGAGGCGAGGGGCTTCGGCACGTCTGGCGCGCGCACCTGGGCGCGGCCCTCGCGCCTGCGCGCCGCCGACGCGTCCCTCATAGCGGTCGCCATCGCTGTTCCCACAATCGCGCTGACGGTCAGCGTCTGGGTCGGCACCTTTGCGCTGGTGGGCCGATGAACGGCCAGTCGGCGCATTCTGCCGCGACCGCGAGCGGGGGAGTGCGGGTCACCGTCCCCGTGTACCTCGCTCCTGACGAGGCCGCGCGAGACCTCGCTCCGCGCCTGCGCGCGCTGATCGACGAGGCTGCCCCGGCCTCGTCCGGCGACGCACACCCCAACGGGAGCGGCACCCACGCCGATCCTGCGATCACGCCGCGCCGCGTCCCCGTCGTAACAATCGACGGGTACTCGGGTTCGGGCAAGTCCACGCTGGCCGCCGCGCTCGTGTCTCTCTTACCGGGCTGGCAAATCCTGCACCTGGACGACTGGTACCCGGGATGGGACGGCCTCGCGGCCGGCGCGCAGGTCGCGCGGCGCATCTGCGAGGGCCTGCGCGCCGGGTGCCCATCCTCCTACGAGGCCTGGGATTGGGAGGCCGACGCGCCCGGGGTGGTTGTAGACGTGCCCGTGACCCCCACGATCATCGAAGGCTGCGGCGCATGGGACGCCGATGCCGACCTGTCCATCTGGATCGAGGACCCCGGCGAGGACGAACGCCGCAGGCGAGCCCTCGCGCGCGACGGAGCGACCTACGCGCCACACTGGCAACGCTGGGCTGACCAGGACAAAGGGCGCTTTGTAAAATAGGTGTATGTTTGCCCAGCACCCCGAACCACCGCTGTGGGCGTGGCTCCTCCTCGGAGCCGTTGAATTCGCCATCCGTATCGTGGCGCTGGGTGTCGTGCCCAAACACCGGCGCGCCTCCACGTCGACCGCGTGGCTGCTCCTCATCTTCCTGTGGCCCTTCCTCGGAGTGCCCCTCTACTTCATCTTCGGTTCCTGGTGGGCCATGGGACGACGCCTCGATGACGACCCCGAGGCCAGCGCCCTCGTCGAGGCCATCCTGAAAGACTCCGCCAAGCCCGAGTCGACCGCCTACGAGACCCCTGACGGCTCCGACGACGACACCGCCTCGCTCATGCGCCTGACCGGCTCGCTCAGCGGCTTCCCCGACTCCTGCGGCCACGTCGTCGCCCTGCACAACGACACGGCCGACACCTTCCGGCAGATGGCCGCCAGCATTGATCGGGCGACCCACCACGTCAACGCCCTCTACTTTCAGACCTCCTGGGACGAATACTCCGCGCCCTTCTACGAGGCCCTCGAGCGTGCAAAGGCCCGCGGCGTCACCGTGCGTCTCCTCGTCGACCACCACGGCATGCGCACCATACCTGGGCACAGGCGCTTCCGGCGTCGCTTGGATGACATGGGTATCCTCTGGCACCAGATGCTCCCCTTCGTGCCCCTGCGCGGACACATTCGCCGCCCCGACCTGCGCAACCACCGCAAGCTCCTGGTCGTCGACGGGCGAGAAGCCTACATCGGCTCCCACAACCTGGTCGCTCCCGACTACGACACGCCCTCATTCCAGAAAGCCGGCATCGCCTACGACGACACCAGCGTGAGCCTTACCGGCCGCATCGTCACCCAGATCGAGGCCGTCTTCGCCCTCGACTGGTACTACGCCTGCAAGGAAGTCCTGACCCCCGCCGACCTCACCCCGCCCACCGCGCGGGAGAAGGACGAGCGCGAGGATACCCCGGCCTCGTCGATGCAGATCATTCCGTCGGGACCCGCGTTCCGCGGCGAACCTAACCTGCGTGCCTTCGTGCACATGGTGTCATCAGCACGCACGCACGTGTCCATTGCGAGCCCGTACTTCATCCCCGATGAAGCCCTCATGACCGCGCTGACGAACGCCGCCCTCTCCGGCGTCGAGGTCGAGCTCTTTCTTTCCGAGCAATTTGACCAGTTCCTGGTCGGCCACGCACAGCGCTCCTACTACGGGGCGCTCCTCAAGACGGGCGTGCGCATCCACCTGTACCGCAAGCCGACCATGCTGCACTCCAAGTATGTGATCGTCGACGGCAGCCTGTGCGCGATTGGCTCGTCCAACATGGACGTGCGCTCCTTCGGCCTGAATTACGAGATCACGCTCATCGCCGACGACGCGCACCTGGTTGAGCTGCTGCGCGGCAACGATGAACGCAACCGTGAGCGCTCGCGCGAACTCACCTACCGTGAGTGGCGCGATCAGCCCTGGCACGTGCACTACGTCGATAACGTGTGCCGACTGTGGAGTTCGCTCCTGTGAGTGCTTCCGGGACGAGGCCACGGTCGGGTTCGCTGGATCAGGTGCAGGTGGGGACAAGGATTCTATGACAATATCGAACGTAGCGTCCGCTTCTCTGGAGGCGAATCCCTTCGTGGGGGAGGGGGGTGCGTACGCCTCCGTGCGCCCCGCCTACCCCGACGAGGCCGTGGCCGCGCTGCTATCGTCCGCTCGGTTGCGCGGTGGAGTGACGGGGCGTATCGAGCCTGCCGCTGGCGATCCTGCTGATTCGCCCTCCGTTGAGGATGCTCCCCTCGTCCCTGTTCCCGCGGCCCTCGACACCGTCCCCACCTCGTCCGTGCCGCTGCGCGTTGCCGACATCGGTGCCGGCACAGGCAAAATGAGTGAACTCCTGGCGCGCGCGGGTGCCGTCGTGGACGCGGTGGAACCCTCGGAGGCGATGCGTGCCCAGGCCTCGTCGGTTCCCAGCGTGACGTGGCACGGCGGCGTCGCTGAGGACACGGGACTGCCGGACGGAGCATTCGATATCGTCGTGTTTGCCCAGTCCTGGCATTGGGTTGATTCTGAGCTGGCGGGCCGGGAGGCCGCGCGCATTCTTACGCCCGGGGGCACGCTCGGCATCGTGTGGAACCAAATGGACGTGTCGATCCCGTGGGTGCACCGGCTCACGCGCATCATGCGCTCCGGCGACGTGCACCGGCCCGACCGTCCGCCCACGCCCGGCGGCGGATTCACGCCCATGCGCCTCACCCAGGTCACGTGGGACGACATCATGACCCCCGAACAGATCCTCACCCTGGGGACCACCCGTTCCTCGTTCATCCGAGCCTCGCAGGCTGGTCGGGACCACATGCAGGCGAACCTGCGCTGGTACCTCTACGAGCATCTCGCCTACGCGCCGGGGGAGAACGTTGCTATCCCGTACACGACCCTCGTGTGGCTGGGGAATGTACGCCCGAGTGAGCACCTTGCGACTACGTGCTCCTGAAACTACCGAAAGGTAATCTCAGGCTGCGTGGCGCTGTCGAACCGGCGACCGCTGGCGGTCGTTACTGGACGGGGACCAGGAAACGGTCCGAGGCCCCTTGGGGCAGGGCGAGGCAGCGCGCGCGGGCGTCGCGCAGCGCGGGTTTCAGGACCGCGAGGATCGGATCCCACGAGTCGAGAGGCCGAGCGGTGTTCAGGGACGTGCCATCCTCGCTCACGCACATCTCCTCGTAGAGCTGGATCGTGACCCCCGCAAACTCCTGTGCGGGGTGCTGGCAGAAGTAGGTGCCCGGCAGATAGGTGACCTCCTGAAGGTTGACAGTCGGTGCCCCCGCCATGAGGGCCGTCATGTCGCGTCCATTCGCGCCCACAACCACGCCGACATGGGGCGTGCGCAGGTTGTTCGTGGCGATCGCGATGCTATGCGAGGTCGCCGTCAGTGCCGGGGAGACGACGATGCGCGCCTGGGTGACGGACGTGTCGACGAAGCCTCGAAACGTGATCGACGGTGTGGAGGGCAGCCTGTTCAGGAGCGACAGGAAATTGCGTGCGCTCTCTTCAAAGTCCTGGGTCATGTCACACTTTCTGTGGAAGGCCGCCACACGTTGGCGCGAGCGTGTACTGCGAGGCTATCAAGCCATGGCGAACGGACCGCCCATCGGCTCGCCGCCGTGGGAGAGGTTGTGCAGCCATTCTTTCAGAGACTTCAGCAGTTGGTCGGCACCGGAGAGCTTCACGCCCAAGTTCGACAGCGATTCCTTCAACGCGATGATGCGCGCAGCCACCCCCTCGATCAGTGCCCCAACCGATGAAGCGATCTGTGCCATAACCAGGGGGAACGCCGTCACGAAGGACGAGGTCAGCTCGACCGCGTAGGGAGTGATGGCCTCGACGACCTGATTGATCGCGTCGCGCACAAAGTCGTACACGAACTGGATGATGACGGCACACACGTCGTAGGCGGTACCCACCGCGCGCGACAATTCCCCCGTTATGCCGATGCCTCGGGTCGTCGCTCCCGACGCCGCCAGATACGAGGTGACGGCAGAACCGGCGAACGCGCCATCCGGGAAGGAGAGCCGGACATCGTTATCAATGTTGTGCGCCGTGGCCTCCAGCAGTGCACCGACGTTCCTCCACGTACGCCCGTGGGTGCGCAGCTGGTCGGCGTCCCCAGCCAGCTCAATCAGCCACCCCTTCAAGGGCGCGATGAGGTCGAAGACCCACCCCATCCCCCAGGAGATGAGGGTGGCACGAGGATCGGGCGTGGGGGGAAGCATGTCAGCTCCCATAACGACGCCAGCAAGGTCACCGCTCACCCACGACTTGTCGACGATCGCCGAACTTAGTGCCGCGATTCCATCCAAAACACCCGCCTGAGGGAACGCCGAACCATCACCCGGCACCCGTGCAGTCACAGGGCGCATGTCAGCTGTCACAACCGTCTCCCCACAGGGCTACCCCGGCCTCGGGAATCGTCACCTGCGACGACTCGCCCACCTGGACGGTGCGTGCGCTGGCTACGAGCGTCTGACCGAGCTTGTCGAGGGCGCACTCAGCGCCGCTGATCGCGAGATGCTCGCCCACTTCCACGAGCTGAAACAGCGGTGCAATAAGAGGTCCGGCCATAAGGCCGAACGCGCCGTCAGAGGCGGATGCCTGACGCAGCGTCGCCGAGGCATGCTCAAGGTCGCTCTGGTAGGAAAAAATCCGAAGAGCGTGCGCCGTAATGGCCGCCGGATCGGCGGGAAATTGCTCAGACACGCTCAGAGCCTCCGCTGATGCACCCGGGGATCCGAGGCCTCGGCCAGCGGGACGTCGGGGGAGGGAACACCGTACAGCGAACGCAAGCGCTCGATGCCCGGGAAGGACTCGCCGAAAGCGTCCTGGGAGGCGGTGATAACCTGTTCGCCGACGTCGCGGCGCGCGGCCGCATAGGCGGCAACAATGGCGTCGCACAGCTCAGTCGGGGCATCGTCGATAGCGAGGGCGAGGAGGGTACCTGCGGAGTCAACGGTGACCGTCACGCCCCGGCTAGGTGAGACACCCACCCCGTGGATAGATTCAATGCGTCGACGCATTGCGTGGGCGCGCTCTGCTTGCTCTCGAACCTGACCTTCCTGACGGCGAATCAGGCCGGGATCATCCTCGAATAGCGACATTGTCACCTCCCGCTAATAGCATTTTATTGTAGATGAAACGTTAACCTGGTGGCAAGAATACGCCGTTATTCCGCCCTTTTCTCGTTCATTTCGCGCGCGTAAATCCCAGCCGTTAGCATCGCGCTCTGACCCATTTGTCAGGTGCATCCGGGCAAGCGTACACACGGGAGTTAGCCCAGGCCTCGTCCCAGTCCTGAGCAGGTACCAACCACCTGGCACAATGGGTGTCATGGGTTTGTCGTTTCTGGGAGTGATCGCGGCGCTCGCCATGTATGCGGTGAGCGTGTCCCCCTCGCTCATGGCGCGCTCGTGGACGTGGCACGCGGTCGCCTCCGGCATCCTGGTGGCCTGCGGCTACATCGCCGGCCTTGTCGTGCAGAACGTGGGACTGCTCATCATCCGCCTCACGGGGCTGACGATCAGGGCCTCCGATCCCGCCGAAATTGGCTTCCGCGTTGCCGCCGCCGCCCTCTTCGCCATCTGGTGGTTCTACGCTGTCATCCAGTCGTATCGCCGCGACCGCGTCGCCGCCACACTCGTCAACATGCCGGGGGAGACCATCGGCGAATATCTCCTTGGGACAGCAGGAGCGGTCGCCGTCGCCTGGACACTGCTCATGATCGTGCGCGCCTTCAACCATCTTGGTCGCATGCTCATCGCGACCCTCGCGGGCTTCATGCCCCGACCCGCCGCGTTCATTATGGGCGTCGCCATCCTCTTCGTCATCATCTTTTTCCTGACCTCAAAAGTCATCCTGCGCGGCGGCATCGGTTTCTTCCGCCGCAAAGCAGAGCAGCTGAACATGCGCACCGCCCGCGGCATCTACAGGCCGACCGTCCCGGAGCGCTCCGCCTCCCCGGCATCGCCCGTCACCTGGGAATCGGTCGGCGGGCAGGGGCGTGTCTTTCTCGGGCGAGGTCCCTCGTGCCGCGACATCACGCAAGTGTGCGGCGTTGACGCCATGGAACCCATCCGCGTCTACTCCGGCATGCCCACGGGTGGAACCGGCATCGAGGAGGCCGCGGCGACCGTCGTCGCCGAGCTGCGCCGCACGGGTGCCTTCGATCGTGCAGTCATCCTCATCGCCGCGTCGACCGGCTCTGGGTGGGTCGACGAATGGCAGGTCCAGCCCCTCGAGTTCCTCATGCGCGGAAACTGCGCCACGGCCTCGTTGCAATACTCCTACGTACCGTCCGTGCTCAACTGGCTCACCGGACTCGAACCCGCACAGGACGCCTCCGCCGCGCTCTTCGCCGCCGTGCGCGCCGAGCTCGACCTCATGGACGAGGCCTCACGCCCCGCGTTGTTCGTGTGCGGCGAGTCCCTCGGTGCCTTCGCGTCGCAGTCCGTATTCTCCTCCGTTGAAGACGCACTCACCCAGGTCGACGGCGCGCTGTGGGTCGGCACCCCTGCCTTCACCCCCATGCACGAGGCACTCACCGCCGCGCGGCACACGGGCAGTCCCGAGGTCGCACCCGTCGTCAACAATGGGCACCGTGTGCGCTTCGTCAACGAGCCCTCCGACCTGCGCACAGACCTGTACGGGCGCGAGCTCGGCCCGTGGGGCTTCCCGCGCATCGTTTACGCCCAACATCCTTCCGACCCGGTCGTCTGGTGGAACAACAAGCTCATCTGGACGCAGCCCGACTGGCTGCGCGAGCGAGTTGGGCGCGACGTCTCGCGGGACGTGGAGTTCACGCGCTTCGCCACCTACATCCAGATCCTCGCCGACCTGCCCGTCGCCGGGACCGCTCCCGGCGGGCACGGGCACACCTACCATGAAGAACTCATCCCCCTGTGGCGCGCGATCCTCGGCTTTGACCGCCTCTTCGACGAGGCCCCAGTGCACCCGCGCTTGGCTGCGCTGGATGGTAACTGGGTGGACGATGCAATGGTTGAGCGTATCGGCATCGTCGTGCATGCCAACCTGGAGCTGTCCGACCGACAGTAAGCGTGCCACAGCCTGCGGCTTGAAGCGGTCGATCTCGAGGCCCGGCAGGGTCCCGCAGGCCCAACAGGTCCAGTGGTGCCTTCCAACCGGGGAGGTACACATTTACGCTTGTTGCCGATGGGGTCGTGCACCCCATCGGTTGGCATTGCACCCCTTCTGATTGGGTGCAACGCCCCTTAATGGGTGCAGTGCTTCTCGCGTTACTGCTGCGCTACCTATTGTCCAGGTGCCCGTGGGCGGCGGCACGCCCGCGAGATCGCCACACGCGAGCCTGCGGCTCGGAGTGGTCGATCTCGAAGCCCGGCCAGGCCCTGCCGCCGCCCCCGGGCACCAAGCAGTCGCAGTGTTTGACAGGTGTGGGATCGCAAAATGATCGTAAATGCGCAGGTGACGGGTCATTTCATGCTCGTTAGTTTCAGATCACCCGCAGACTTACCGAGCAAATAAGTAATACTTTCATTGAGATGTTAAGGGATTGAAGGAAAGCGTGTGTGAGAAAATGTGCGACGGATATAGAACATTTGTTCATTGGTCAGGTTCCCGATGAAAACCTGCTAAAAACCGCACGAAAATATCACTAGTAATACCGCAAATTAACTTGTGGCTACATGGTGGTAAGTCAGTAACGCATTGCTGGGTATCCATTTACGCAGTAGTGTTTGTTATGCGGATCCCAAGCCTAACCATCCGGTATGGTCCGTTGATTCAACATTGGAGTGAGTATGTCCCAGTTAGTTCACAGGGCGTTCTTGGCGACCCTGGCGACCGGCGCGATGGTGGCGTCCGGTGCAGCCTTCGGTGCCCCCGCGTTCGCGGCGCCCGCCCCCGACATGTACGGCCCCACCATTTCCGACGTCGAAATCACCAGTGAAGGTCTCGGCGGTTCGGTCTCCTTCGCCGTCGAGGATATCCCCGGTCTGTCCAGCATCGACCTGCGCGACCCCTCGACCGATGCGATCTTCTATCGCCGCGTCGTCGACTTCCCTGGCAATGTCTCGGCTGACGGTGTCCACCGCTACACGTTCGACATCAAGTTCTCTGACATCCAGGCCGCTTGGACCAAGGCAGGCCACACGGATGCTCTGCCCGCTACGGTTAAGCTCGTTGCGTGGGGCAGTGATGGCCTGCCCTCCAAGCGAGCCGATGTGGCCCTCGAACCCGTGGCCATGACCTCGCTTGACTTCGGCATCGAGTCCGGCAAGCTTGACCTGCGAGTCGGCCAGCAGACGAACATCGGTGTCACGCACCAGCCTGAGAACGCAAATAAGACCAAGATCAATTGGTCTGGCGACGACATCGACGTCCTGAATGTCGATGAAAAGTCGGGCCTCGTGACTGCTCAGAAGGAAGGCTGCTCGGACGTCCGGGCTGTCGCTGACTACGCGGATCCGATGGTCTTCGATCCGGTGATGGCTACTGTCAACGTCTGCGTTACCGAGCTGGGCGAGGACGAGATTGCCGTCAATCACCTCCGCGTGGACCTGGAAGAGGGTGAGACCGTCACCCTCAAGCCGCTGCTGCCTGAGAAGTTCAAGGATGCCACCCTGTCCTGGGGGTTGGAGTATGGCGGTGTGGCCATCCTGAAGGCGGCCGATGACGGCAAGAGCGCCACGATTACCGGCGGTAACTCTCTTGACTGGGATCAGGTCAACCTGACCGCCACCCTGGCCGACGGAACCGAGGCGACGGCGACGACGATTGTCGTCGTGAAGTCCGTCAAGCAGGATGCGACCGCTCCTGCGCCGTGGGTTGACCCGCAGCCTCAGCCGGACCCGCAGCCTCAGCCCGATCCGCAGCCTCAGCCCGCACCCACGGGCACGTGGGAAAAGGACACAATCGGCTGGTGGTACCGCAACGCTGACGGTTCCTATCCGAAGGACACCGTGGCCACGATTGACGGGCGCGTCTTCCGCTTCGATGCTCGCGGCTACGTCCGGACCGGTTGGGTCGAGGACTCCGGAATCTGGTACTACCACGACGCGAACGGCTACATGGTGACCGGGTGGCTCAACCTGGGTGGCACCTACTACTACCTGCGTGAGACCGGCGCGATGGTGACCGGTTGGCTGAACCTGGGTGGCACCTGGTACTACCTGGACGCCAACGGCGCGATGGCGACTGGCTGGCTGAACCTGGGTGGCACCTGGTACTACCTGGACGCCAACGGCGCGATGGCGACTGGCTGGCTGAACCTGGGTGGCACCTGGTACTACCTGGACGCCTCAGGTGCCATGGCGACCGGCTGGATCAACCTCGGTGGCACTTGGTACTACCTGGACGCCAACGGCGTGTGGGTCAAGTGACCTGATCGCCTTTACAACACGGGCCGGGCTCGGGGACGTAACACTCAAGCGTCTCCGGGTCCGGCCCTTTTGACATTTCAGATCGTCTTAATTGTTTTGTTAGTAATCTGAAGATTGTCAGTCGCGTCTTTTCCGGTAGCGTTGTGCTAGGCGGCTGCGACGTGGGAGCGCCTACGCTGGCAGTGGTCGTCTGTGACACCAATTGGAGAAGGCTTATGTCAATGAAGAAACCAGCTGTCCTCCTGGCATTTGTCGGTGCGTGCGCGCTTGCGTTCACGGGTCCGGCGTCCGTGGCCTCACCGCTGCGCGCGGATCCGGTGCCTGCGGAGGATACCCCGGCCTCGTCCCTGCCGGTCGGCGACCTTGATACGGCGCTGACCTCGAAGGATGGGCAGGCACCGGAGGTTGCCGAAGTCGTCGACCGGGACTCGGCGCGACTTGTCGGCGTCATCATGCAACTCGAGGAAGGAATTGAACGTAGCGCTGCTCTTGCGTCCGTGAACGAGGCTGTGGCCGCGTCGTTTCCAGGAGTGCAGGTCCGGGTGGAGCGGGAGTACGCCAACGTCCTGGATGGCTTCGCGCTGAGCGCCCTGCCGGCAGCCTGGAGAAGATTCGCAGTGTGGCGGGGGTCAAGGCGGCCTTCTTGGAGCGCGAGGGGCACGTCAGTGGTGTGGCCGCCGTTGACGCGGAGGGCGGCACCAGGGCTTCGCAGATCGAGGGGCAGGATCCTGCGAACCTGAGTGCCCAGCTCATGATGCACACCGACCAGGTGACTCAGAAGGGCGAGGGGAAGGTCGTCGCCATCATCGACACGGGTGTCGACATGACGCACTAGGCGTTCACGCCCACGCTCACGGACACGCCCGCCCTGTCGGAGGACAGGGTGGATGAACTCAAGGCCCAGTTGGGGGAGGGGAAGACCGGCGTCTATGTGAATGAGAAGTTCCCCTTCGCCTACGACTACGCGGATGGTGACAACGATGCCTCGCCGCGTGAGGGAGGGGCGGGCTTCCATGGGACGCACGTCGCGGGTATCGCGGCGGGTAACGCCGACAAAATTGTCGGCACCGCCCCGGACGCTCAGATCATCGTCGGCAAGGTGACGCGCTCCGAGGATGATGCGCTGCTGGATTCCGCTCTGCTGGCCTCCCTCGACGACATGCTGGTCCTGCATCCGGACGTCATTAACCTGTCGCTGGGCTGGACGGCTGGCATGGATAACGAGGCGGACACGGTCTATGCGACCGTCTACAAGAAGCTGCAGGAGGCGGGGATCACCGTCAATGCGGCTGCGGGCAACGCTTTTTCGACCGGGTATGGCACCATGTCTGGTAAGGGCCTGCCCTATGCTTCAGACCCCGACTCCTCGGTCATTGATGAGCCTGCGACCTACCCCTCGGTGGTCGCCGTCGCCTCCGTCGAGAACGCGTTCATCCGCAATGCCTTCACGGCAGCTGGGAAGGATATTGGCTACCAGCGTTCACGCGGCATGAATGGCGAGAAGGTCGCTTACTTCTCCGACCTGCCCGCCGGCACCTACGAGTATGTGGATGCGGGATTCGCTTCCGAGGAGGACGCCGCCGCCCTCACGGAAAAGTATCCGGATTGCCTCACCGGCAAGATTGCGCTTGTCTCGCGCGGCAACATGACCTACCAGAAGAAGGTCGAGAACCTGTACGACCTGCACCCCGCGGGCGTCCTCGTCTACAACAACGTTTCGGTCGGTTCCCTCATCATCATGAACCTGACGACCCAGGACGTGCCCGCCGCGTTTATCTCACAGGCGGATGGCCAGGCCATGCTGGAGGCCGCTGATCATCACCTGACGATGGCTGAGGGCCAGGTTCTGCCGCAGTCCTCCGTCTACGAGGCCTCGGAGTTCTCCTCGTGGGGCGTTTCCCCAGATCTGCGCCTCAAGCCTGAAATCGCTGCGCCCGGTGGCAACGTTTTCTCCGCGATACCGAACGGTGCGTACGAGCAGACCTCGGGCACCTCGATGGCGACCCCGCAGATGTCGGGTATCAGTGCGATCGTCCTCCAGCGTGTTCAGAACGATCCGCTCTTCGCTTCGATGAGCGTGCGTGAGAAGGTGGATGTTGTCCAGAATCTCATTATGGGCACCGCCCGCCCCCTGACCGACGCGGCCCAGGACAGTGGGGCGCTGTATTCTCCGCGCAAGCAGGGTTCTGGCCTGGTTGACGCTCTGGCGGCCACGACCTCGTCTGTGTACCCGACCGTCGAGGGTGCCCCCGAGCAGTCCCGGCCCAAGGCTGACCTGGGGGATGGTACGACGGGCTGGCACTTTGACGTCATCCTGCACAACCTCTCTGACACGGAAGCGACCTACGAGCTCGGCTCGCAGGCGCTCTCTGAGATCGTCGACGGCGGCTTCTTCACGGAGCATTCCTCGGATTGGCGAGGTCGTGGTGTGGCTGTGTCGTACAGTGGTGCGGTGTCGGGAGCGGGGGAGGGGGCGACTGTCACTGTGCCTGCGAAGGGTGAGGCCACTGTTGGCGTTGACATCGTGCCCGGGTTCGAGTTTGCCCAGTATGTCGCTGACAATGCTTCCTCGGGGACTTTCCTGGATGGCTTTGTGCGTTTTACCTCGCGCACCGAGACCCAGCCCAGCCTGTCCGTGCCTTACCTGGGCTTCTACGGTTCCTGGGGCAAGCCGGCAATCTTTGACGCACTCGCCTCCGAGGGCTACGGGCACACTCACGCCTCACGGATCGTGAATGGTGCGACCGGCAATCAGCTCGGCTACAACCCCCTGATCAAGGTGGGTGCACGCGAGGGTCAACCCAACGCCGACCGCTACGTCATCTCGCGCTCCGGGGCTCCAGGTGCGCCCACGATCCTCGAACCCCGCACGGGCACGCTGCGCAGTGTCCACACGCTCACCAGCACCTACATGAACGAGGCCGGGGAGAAAGTCTCCTTCGTCACGAACCATCGGAACTGGAAGTCCGTGTATCTGACGAGCACCGAAGAGAACACGTGGGTCGAGGCCTACCACGAGCCCACCGTGCTGGACGCACGCTCTGACGCCTACAAGGACCTGCCCGACGGTGAGTACACGCTGACAATTGAGGCGAGCAACGACGGGCCGTCAAGCGCAGAGCAGTCGATCTCCTACAAATTCCGCCTCGACGCAACCGCGCCCGTCATCTCCAACCTGACGTACGGGGGTGAGGGGCCAGACATGGTCATTTCCTTCGACGTCACCGATGCCTCGCCCCTGGCTGGCATAGACCTGCACGATCCTGTCGACGGCCTGTGGTTCTACCGCCACATTTTCACCCCCAGCGAGGGCAGCGTTGGCGAGGATGGGGCCTACAGCTACCACGTGGAGCTGCCCATCATGACGATCATGCAGGCGTGGGAGAATCAGGGCGGAACCGGGGGAGTTGTCTCGCACCCCTACGTGCTTGCATGGGACTACGGCCTGAACCCATCCGATCCCGTGACCCTGGACCTGCCCACCAATAACAATCCGGACGTCCGGCTTCCCTGCGCCGATCCTGCGGGTGGTTCCTGGGTGAAGGATTCCGTCGGCTGGTGGTACCGCTGCGCGGACGATGTGACCTACCTGAAGGCGGGTTGGTTCACCATCAATGGCTCGGAGTACCAATTCGGTCCGTCCGGCTACATAATGACCGGGTTCCTCAAGCGTGTGAGCGGAGAGTGGGTCTACGCGGACTCCGAGGGCGCTCTGGTGGGCGGCTGGGTCCGCGATGGAGTGTATGGAGGACCCCATTGGTATTACCTCGACCCAGCCACGAAGGTCATGCGCACCGGATGGTTGTTCGAGCGTGGTTCCTGGTACTATCTGGGAGCGTCCGGCAACATGCACACTGGATGGATCACGTACGGCAGCTCCTGGTGCTATCTGGACTCAACTGGAGCGATGCGCACTGGATGGTTCAACCAGGGGGGCACCTGGTACTATCTGAGGTCCGATGGGGTGATGCTGACCGGTGTGCAAAAGATCAATGGGCGCGCCTATACTTTCGACCCTTCGGGCGCGTTAGTCGGGTGATGTGAGGGGGAGAAGACCGCACAAAGCCTGGGTTCGATGGTGCTTCGTGAGAACACCACCGAACCCAGGCCTTGTCGTTGAAAAAGTGTCGGGATTTTGCAAAAGGGCTTCCAGATTCTGCGATAAGTGTTGTACTCTAGTTCCGGGTGACCAATAGGTCAGACTTTAGGTAGGCCTGTAAGGGTCCCCAGACGCCAACATTGGAGTTAGACATATGACACTGAAGAAACCGGCGAAACTCATCGCTATCGCCGGCGCATGCGCGGTTGCAGTCGCGCTGCCGACGTCTCTTGCGCTGCCCGGGTCTTTTGGTCCCGAGGCCGATTCTGACCCCGAGGCTGCGCAATCCGCAGCCGGAGTGGTCGCGCAGCCTGAGCCCGAGCCTGAACTGCCCGTGGGTAACGCTGAAAATGCGTTGACCTCAGAGGAGGGCGAGCAGGTGGTTGATGGGGAAACTCAGGCCTCCACCGATGACGGATCCTCGCGCGTCGTGGATATGATCGTCCAGCTGAAGGACGGCACCGACACCGCCGCCGCCCTCGCCTCTATCAACTCGGCCGTGGCTGCGGCCTACCCGGACGCCTCCGCCGAGGTGAAACGCGAGTACAGCAACACATTTACGGGCTTCGCGCTGAGCGCCCCCATCGGCTCGATGGATGCGATCCGCGGCGTGAGCGGTGTCCAGAGCGCCTTCCTTGATCGCGAGACCCAAGTCAGCGACGATGCAAACGGCGACTCTGACGATGCGGGCAGCGGTTCCGCAACGACTGCGTCACGTTCGCAGCACCCCGATAACCTGAGCGCGCAGATCATGATGCACGCTGACAAGGTTACTCAGAAGGGCGAAGGCAAGGTCGTCGCCATCATCGACACGGGCGTGGAAATGAACCACCCCGCATTCTCGGGAGCCCTGCACGGAACTCCCGCGATCGACAGTTCCAAGGGCGCATCTCTGGCACAGCAGGTGGGCAAGAGCGGCACCTACGTGTCCGAGAAGTTCCCCTTCGCCTACGACTACGCGGACGGTGACAACGATGCCTCCCCGGCGGGTGCCCACGGT
>QWCI01000184.1_pt1 | contig 27263 bp, 16 predicted proteins | sample 1972541 | NCBI WGS metagenome assembly QWCI01 (sample SAMN09866712, study PRJNA288562) | Human oral metagenome isolate term3_saliva, whole genome shotgun sequencing... | isolation source: mouth | host: Homo sapiens | place: USA: California | reverse complement strand
CATAGGATTCTGAAGGTTTCAGAGATAGCGTTCATGCTATTTCCCTTTCAACTATTTGGACTCTGCCGCGGCGCGGTCGAGGATGCGCTGCAGGTGCTCTGGGGCATACTCGCCGCCAGATGCTGAAGCACCCACGGGAGATACGGTTGAGGGGCGCTCGCAGGCACGGCGACTGCCGCGTGAACGAACGCCCCTCCATCAGCGACGGCTAATCATGGAACCAAATAAGCCGGTTTACTTATCCATCTCGTAGACCCAGCCGCCAGCGTTGCAGTAACGCTTACCGTCCTTCTCAATGATGTAGTAGCCGGGCTCGTGGTTCTCGCACTTCTGGATAACCTCACGGGCCTCTCGGTTAGACTTCTCAAGGTTCGCCGCACGAATCTGGAAGAAAGCAAACGTAGCAATGTACGCCACCAGAACCAGCACGAGAGCGGCAATCGCCATGCCCTTACCCTTGCCGGTGCCATTCTTAACCATGACCAGAGCGATTACAGCGAAAATAATGGTCGGGATGGTCAGGAACGAACCGATCACAAAAATGCCGGTCAGGGCGGAGATAATGCCCAGGACTAGTGCGGTTACTGCCGCCCACTTCTTTTTCGGTGCCTCGACGGGTGCGCCGTATGCAGGCTGTACGGCGGGTGCCTGCTGGATGAACTGCGGCTGCTGCGGTGCAGCCGGCTGCGGGGTGTTTTCAGACATGAAAGTCCTCATTTCGTATGTGGTTGGTGAATATCCGGAAGCGCACCACCTGCAGGTGGCGTACCTTTCCCAAGGATACTCTATGTGCTTGAACGCTCTGACAAGTTGAATTGTCGAGTACTTTGATGGTCTATGGGTTAGATGGCTAAAAAGTTAACTCGGTGCAAGGCTCGGGTGAAGACTGGGCGACCATTCACCGGCGGGTGGTGCTCAGGTGAGTTGCCGTTGGTATGCAGAAAGCCCCTGAGCTGAGAGATGATATCTCAGCCCAGGGACTTTCTCTATATTCGAAACTAACGCCGTGCAGTGCTACATGTAGACGTCGGCAAGACCAGTAACCTTCCCCAAATTCTCAAAGTAACGCATCGTCTTCCCAGCACAATCCAAACGGTCCACCTGAGCCACATCATCCGGATTATCCATGTCAGGCCAACGCTCGTTCTCAATCCTGAACCGCACAATCGCCAGAAGCCGGTAATTTTTATGAGGCAACGGGCTAAACAGGGCAATCTGTGTACCTGACTTGGCGTAGAACCCCACCATGTCCTCGTCTTCATATTTTGCTGCCTTGTAGAACACGACACGGTTAATCGCATTGAAAGGGTAACGGGTTGGGTTGGAGAACCAGATGCGCTGCTCGACGCCTTCGGAAGAAATCTTCACGTAGGCAACGTGCACATACCGCAAGTATGCAGCAAATGGTACTGATACTAACAAGGCCGTTATGTCAATCGTTATCCTTGCTGATTCAGGGTCAAAAAATATATGACCTGCAAACATAAGGCACGGAAAAACGGGGGTAAATATCGTAATGAGAGCTTCGAGCCGCGTAACCCGTCGAATATAGATACCCTCACGTTGCCGTTGCTTATCTTTCCAACGCTGTACCTCGTAATTGATGAGGACATAAATCGTCGCCACTGTCGTGAGTAGAGCGAGGACACCCCAGAAAATAATCAGGAAAGTGCGCATGGTGGGTTCTCGTTTCGTGTGGTTGGTGAATAGGAAGAGCACGCGCCCCGTTCAGGCTAGGCGGCGGCGCCTCCAGAAGATATGTTTGAGGGGCGCTCGCAGGCACGGCGACTGCCGCACACGCGAACGCCCCACCCATCACATCATTGGTCGATAAACCAGGCGGTCGGTCTACTTGTCGTCGTCTACAGGGTAGAGCCAGCCGCCGTATGCGCAGTAGCGCTTACCGTCCTTCTCGGTGTAGTAAGCGCCAACAAATTCCTTGCTCTCACACTTCTGAATTGCTTCCTGGGCTCGTTGCTTAAGCCTTGCATCCCTCTCTGCGCGCACATTGTTACCCAGAACGAAGGTGACCATCGCAACCGCAACCAGCACGAGCGAAATGATAGCCATGACCTTGCCCTTGCCGGTGCCGCGCTTGACCATGACCAGGGCAATAACCGCGAAGATAACGGTCGGGACTGCGGTAAATGCGCCCAGAATAATGAAGCCGGTCAGGGCGGAGATAATGCCCAGGACTAGTGCGGTTACTGCCGCCCACTTCTTCTTTTTCGGTGCTTCGACGGGTGCGCCGTGTGCGGGCTGTACGGCAGGGGCCTGCTGGGTGAACTGCGGCTGCTGCGGTGCAGCCGGCTGCAGGGTGTTGTCAGACATGAAAGTCCTCTTTTCGTGTGTGGTTGGTGATTCTATTGATGGGGTGCCACCCCGAGTGGGCTGGCATTTCCTAAGGATACCGTAGCGGGAGAAATCCCTTGATGAGAGTAGATAAATATATATGCACGCACTGTTGTGCAATGTCTACTATGAGAAATTTTTCTCACAACAGGGCGCAGAGGGTGCGCTTTGCCGCGAAATAGTGTAATGTTCGAAGTGGTGCAAAGCACTAACGGTGCGTATTTGATATTCGCGTATCTAATGCACATCTTCCGGCAACTCAACGACGAAAGAGGAATATCGTGTCCGATCGCGTACTCTCATCGCAGGCAGCCAAGGATGCCATTACTGCTCTCCAGAACATCATCAATGGCGGTCTGCAGAACGAAATCAACAACCTCAACCAGCAGGGTAACCAGCTGAAGGACCCCAACAACTGGGACGGCCCCCTGGCTGAGCGTTTCCGCAATGACACCTGGCCCGGTGTAGAAAACACCCTGCGTAACCTGACTCAGGAACTGACTGACCTGCGCGAGCAGCTCAACCAGATTTCTACCGATATCTTCCAGGCAGGTGGCGGCTCCTAAGCCTTCCCTGGTAAACGCCGTTTACCGCCCCGCTCCCCGGCTACGGGGCGGTGAGCGGTAGGCGGCGTTTTCTGCTAATTGGCTTGAGTACACGTTATTCCCAGGCATGGCAACATGCCTGCTTAGACTTGTTTAATCACCACACTTCCGTACTAACCACACCTGAAAGGCGGCAGAGCATGAATCTGAATACTGAAGAAGTCAAGTACGATGATGCTACGTCGGATGCCCTTGCTGGCGCTTGTCGCACCGTTGCGCAGAATATTGACGGCGCACTACCTCCTCTGAAGAACTCACTGACGACAGCTTTGGAGGACTTCGTAGGTCACTATGCTGATATTGCAGCAACAAATATTGACACCACCATTAGTGATGGTCGTAATATCGCCAATGTCTTCCGCCAGTTGGCTGATGTGGTGGACCGTCTTAAAGAGGCCGCCCAAAAAGAAAAACGAAACCGTGAACTCATGCGTGAGTATGAGAAGAAATATGACGATAACTGGGGCGGTTTCCGCAAGTGGTGGGATAGTATTTTTGGAGAAGGGGCCCCGAGTCCCGAGTCGTACATTCCGGATACTACGATTGACACCACTTCCCCAGGTCAGCGTGAGAGCACTGGGACCCGTTCGGGGAGCATGACTGTTTCTTCGGCGCGCCCTTCGACCGTGCGTGCTCTCTCTAATACTTTGGCAAACCTTGGCACTAGCTTTGACGCTGAGCCCGGTAAGCTCCGTAACCTTACTTCTGAATTTGCAGCTAAGTGCCAGTGGGGAACCATTGACGCTGAAAATCTCATTAGCACATTTGAAGCGTGGAATAAGTCGAACGCCAATGATAAGACCTGGCTGGGCATTGTAGCTGACACCTTTGAACAGTATGGTAGCTCGGGTCAGATTATTACCGTTGCCAATTCGACTCTGGAAGGTGCAATCAGCGCAGCTGGTGTTAGCACTGAACGTCACGAGTTGAAAGTTCCGGCCCCTGCTGTTGTGGGTAAGTCTACTACCAGCGGTTATGTGAATGACCCCGTGAATGTTGCAACCGGTAACTTCATTGAAGAAGAGACCGATATGGCATTCTCGGGTGCGGTTTCTGCTTGCTCTGTAACTCGTATGTACAACAGCGTGGCTGTTTTCGGTCAGCACGCTGTATCCGGCGTGTTCGGTGCTGGTTGGTCCTCAAATATTGAGAGCCGTGTGCAGCTGAATGCTGAGAATGCTGTCTGGACGATGGCTGACGGTCGTGAGGTTACCTTCGACCGAATGATCCGTGAGGATGGCACCCACGGCTATGCTCGCGCTCCGCGTGAAGCGTGGTGGCTTGAAGAACTGCCCCTTACCCAGCTGATGGGTGAAGAGGGTTCTATTGCTGACCCCTCCATGCGTTATATTTTGCACACTACGGGCTATGAAGCTTCGTCCCTGCTGCGTATCTCCGACAACTCTGGTACCCAGCACATTTTTAGCCTCACCGGTGTTTACCTGGGCATGAGCGCTGGGGCAGGTACTGCTGTCGCGTACCTGCGCGATGAAGAGGGGCGTGTTAACTCAATCGTGCATCAGCGCGGTGCACGTATCGATGTGGAGTACATCGAAGGTGGCCTCGTCGGTGCTATTCACTCTTCACGCGGTCAGTCTGTGCGTTACGAGTACGTCACCCTTGATGGTCGTACTCACCTGTGCGCTGTGCACGGTGATGCTGGTACCCGCCGTTATGAACATGACGCTGCCGGTCTGATTCACCGTGTGGTGGCTAGCACCGGCACCGTTGAGGTGACCAACTACTACGACCCTGCCGGTCGCATTACCGAGCAGGACACCGAATACGGTCGTCGTGTTCGTTACCGCTACCTGCCGAATGGTATTACCGACGTTGCGAATGAGGATGCCTCCTACACGAATCTGTGGATTAGTGATCAGTATGCACGCCTGACCGCTATTGTTGACGCGGAAGGTGGGCGTAGTAGCTATGCCTACGATGACTTTGGCAACCGTGTGAGTGTGGTGGACCGCGATGGTTCCCGCACCACTCGCTACAGTGATGAGCGAGGCCGCATTATTCGTGAGGTCACCGATGAGGGTGCTGAAACCCTCTTCGCGTATGACGAGCATGACCGCGTAGTCTCTGTGGCGATGAGCGCTATTGAGACGGATCCGCGTGCCCGCCGTGCCGCCCGTCTGGCTCGTCGTGCTCGCCTGGAGGCTGAGGCGCAGGGTCGCACTCTCGATGAGACTACTTCGGGGCAGGAGTCTGCCCAGAGCCCTGCTGTAAGCCCCATGACTACGGTGACTTACGAGTATGCCAACGATTTTGAGCGTAACCCCTCTTCCATGACCGACGGTAACGGCCATGTGACCCGTTTTGAGTGGGCTGACGGCCTGCTGCAGCGTGTGGTGAGCCCTGAGGGCGTTACCGTCTCCCTGGAGTATGACGAGTGTGGTCTGCTGACCGGTATTCGTAATGCTGAGCAGCAGCTGACCCGTTGTGAGTACTCTGCTGCAGGTCACCTGGTGAAGGTTGTTTCTGCTCTTGGCTATGAAACTAAGTTCACCTATGATTCTGCCGGTCACATGGTGTGCCGTCAGGACCCGGATGGCTCCCGCTGGCGTTTTGAGTACGCTACTGGTGGTCGCCTGGTGGCTTCGGTGGATCCTGCCGGTGCTCGCACCGAGTATGAGTACGGTCCGAGCGGTGACATTGTTGCAATGGTTGACCCGCTGGGTCGCCGTATGGAGCGTTCCTTTGATACGAACGGCAATATTGACCGCATTACCCTGCCGGGTGGTGCGCAGTTCAGCTACGCCTACGATGGTTTGATGCGACTGGTCCGCACCATTGACCCCGCCGGTGGTGTGTGGACACGCGAATATGATGCCGCAAGCACTCTGACCGCGTTGATTGACCCGACCGGTGTGAGTGTACGTACTTCTGTTGATTCCTCGCGCAAGACCATTACCACCAATGATGGTGTTGATCGCGTGCGTATCTCGTGCGACCACCTGGGCCGCCCGGTGCGTACCGAGGTTCTCTCCGAGGATTCTGGCCCGCAGGTTAGTGCAGATGCTGACGACCCGACTGTCTCCACAATGGTTTATGACGGCGCGGGTAACCCCGTGCAGGTTCTGGACGCTGAGGGCGGTCTGAGCTGTTACGGGTACAACGGTTCGAACCAGATGGTGCGCATGATTTCCCCTGCGGGTCGTGTGACCGAGTACAGCTACGATGCGTGCGGTCGATTGGCTGCAACCTATGAGGCTGCCGGTACTGCTGAGCAGTCCGTGACTCGTTACGAGTACGATGCTGATTCCCGTCTGATTCGCCAGGTGTACGGTGACGGTTCTGAGGCACGTGTTCGCTATGATGCGTGCGGTCGTGTGCTGTCCATTACCGGTTCCGGTGTGGCTTCTCCGGTGTTCTACACCTGGGATTCTTGTGGCCGTGTGAAGAGCATCCGCGATAACAAGTGGGGTACTCGTTCGTTCACCTATGATGCCGCTTCTCAGGTGGTTGCGGTGACTAATGGTGCCGGTGGCGTGACCCATTACCGTTATGACGAAGCGGGTAACGTTACCTCCGTAATGGACCCTGCCGGTCGCGTTACCAGCTACGAGTATGACCTGATGGGCAATGTTCTGGCGGTAACCAATCCGCTGGGTGTGCGTACTACCTCTACCTATGATGCTGCCGGTCGTCTGCTGACCAGCACTGACGGTAATGGTGCCGTACATTCCTTCGGCTATGACCGTGACGGTGTTCCCTGCTCCCATTCAGTGAACGGCTCTTTGCTGTACCGTATGGAGCGTGATTCTGCGCGCCGTACTATGACGACTTATGACCATGCGGGCGTTGATGTGTTTGGTGCTCCCGTGGTGACCGTCGAGTCTTATGACCGTTTGGGTCGTCTGGTTCGTCAGCGCCGTGAGTTTGGCGCTCAGATTCCGGAGTCTTTCCTTACCGCGTACATGGACGAGGCTGGCGGCTATGAGCTGTCCTACGCTTATGACGCTGATGGTCTGCGCACTGAGTTTGTGCACCCTCTGGGTTCGAGCGCTTATGCGTATGATGCTGCTGGTCGTATGGTCAAGCAGACCGATATCACCGCGTATCGCCTGGATGGAACCGCCGTTACCGCTGAGTCTCGTGTGGAGTCTTCCTTCGAGTACAACGCGGTAGATGCGCTGGTGCGTGCGCAGGTGTCTGACCTGGCGGGCACCTGGGTTCGCGAGTTCGGTTACCGTGGCGCACACATGACCTCTGTGACCGAGCAGCCCGCGGTGGCAGACCCGGCTGTGGCAGACTCTTCTGAGGCTCTGCACACTGAGATTATTCGTGATGATTTGGGCCGTATTAGCGGCGTGGATTCGCCTGCTGGTCTGGTCATGTACACCTACACTGACGCACAGATGCTCTCTTCTGCCGTCCGTGGCACGGAGACTCTGCGTTGGACCTACGATGCCGCTGGCGCGCTGGTGCGTGTTGAGTACTTTGATAGCGCCCAGCCGCAGAATGCTTGGGTGAAGGTGCTGGTCACTGATGAGGGTGCCCGCGTTCGCGCAGTATGCCTCTACGGTGTGCAGGATGAGGCGAAGGTCGGCTCCCAGTCGGCTGAGTTTGCCTCTGCTGTTGAGGATGCTCAGGCGTGGCTGGGCCAGTGCCCGGAATCCGTGGAGGTTGAGGGCGTCACTTTGGTGCCGGTTTCGACGAGCGTGTTCTCCTATGACGGTAATGATTCGCGTCTTCTGCAGGTTTCTTCGGATGGTTCCGGCTCGTCCCTAACCTATGGTGCGGCTGGGTTTGTGAACTCGGTGGCGTCGTGGGGTTCTGCTGAGGATTCGGCTGTGTCCTTCTCCTTGCTGTGTGCTTCTACTGATGGTCGTGTGCTTGCTGCCGGTGGTGCGCCTGCTGGTGTACCTGAGCTTGGTGTACCCTCAACGGGTGCTGGTGCTGGTGCTGTGGCTGGTTTTGATGCTTCGGTGATGCACCCGCTGGTGTGGGATGAGAATTCGTTCGTTCCGCGTGTGCTGGGTGTGGCTGGTTCATCGTTGCCTTCTGTGGGTTCGCTGGTTCCTGGTGCTGGTTCTGGTGCCGGTCTGTTGGATCCGTATGGTTGGGCTTCTTTGGGTGTTGCTGCACCTGCTGTGCCGTCTGCTCAGGGTGCTTCTGCTGGTGCTGCGCCTGTGTTGCCGGATTCGCTGGTTGGTGTATCTGCGGCTTCGGGCCTGGTGCTGGGCTCTACCGGTTTTGAGGTGTTGGGCACCCGCGTGGTGGATTCGCGCGTGGGTCGCTTTACTGCGCCTGATCCTTTGGCTGCGCCGGTGGGTGCTGGTTGGGGTGCTGATCCGTTCTCGTTGGTGGGTGGTAATCCGGTTTCTTTGGTGGATCCGTGGGGTTTGTCGCCAGTATCGATTGAGGAGTTTGAGAAGCAAGCGAGACCTTCTGGTATCGCTGGTTGGGTTAGGAACAACTGGGAGTACGTGGCTGGCGGTGCGATGGTTATTGCTGGCGCTGTGATTGGTGCTGTTGCTGCTGGTACTGGCCCTCTTGGTGGCGCTGTACTTGGTGGTATTTCCGGTGCGCTTATGGGTGCTGGCATGTCGGTGATTGAGGACAAAGTTTCCGGTAGAAAGGTTGACTGGTCGAAGGCTAATAATGAAGCTGTGAAAGGTCTTGTCTCAGGTGCCATCACTGGTGCTGTTACAGGTGGTCTGAGCGGTTTGAAGAATATGGCCACTGGCGTCACAAAAATAGTCACGGCAGCAAAAGCTGCGCCAGTTGCTAAAGTCGCCCAAAATAGCTCAAAAGTGGGGCAGATTCTATCGAAGGCAGGTGCAGTTAAAAATGCAGTAGTGTCGAAGGCATCAGCTGCTAAATCTGCACTCACCTCTTACGGTAGTAAAGTGGGGTCTATGCTGAATAATTCTAAAGTCTTAGAAGATGTTACAAAGGATGCCATATCTGGCGGCTTGAATAATGTTGTATCGTACTACCAGGACGATAGTGTAAAAGATAAGAGCATCATGGGTGGTATTGGTATGTTCCTCTCAGGCTCTATAGCTTCCGCTGGAGCTGCAGGTATGGGCGGTATTGTGAAAACTAATTTTCGCGTTAAAGGATACGGACCAGAGGTGGCTGAGCAGGCGCGAAAGATTCCCGAGAGTTTTGCAATGAGGGCTGCAAAGAAAACAGCTACTATCGCACGTGATGCCTCTATAGATACTGCCACCGGACTGGTAAAGAACAGCGCTCAGTATCCTGTAGAAACATTTATTAAGGGTCAGCAATTTTCAGAGGAAACTTATAGAAAAAAGACGACAGACGCATTAAGAAATGATTTTCTGAAAAACTCAATTAAGGCTTCCGTAAAAATGGATAGTAAAACTGCTAGCTATCATCGCTTTAATGTAGCTCACACTTATACCGAATTTAGAGTTAATCCTGATGCAGTGGTATCTCGTCTTGTATCTAATGCAAACGAGAGAGCTTCTAATATCACTAATCGGGCTCTTACCTGGATGATTGGCATTGATATTTCGAAGTTGAAGATTTAAATATGTTTATCCTAGACATCATAAAAGATTGCATAAAAGGCTTCTCTGAAGGATTCTTCGGTGATAAGCGCCCGAGCAATATCATAATCATGATAATCGTCGTAGCATCCCTCCTATATGTTGCCCTATACCTTCCACGTACTTTGGGTAACGACAGTGACGGTATCACAGCCACCTGCACCGTAACCAAAGCATACACAAGGCCTCGAGGCGGCACGATAGGCGAGCTGAATGATACTGCCCCCGTAGGTGTTTTTGAAACAGAAGAATGCGGCACTCTCACGATGATTACCTCTCCGGAAGGTCGGAAGATTCCTGAGTATGTTGCAACAGCTCAGCCTGGCAAAAAATACCTATTCCATGTATTAAATTCGTCCACAAAAAAGGAACGGGATTTTGAGACAACCCGCTTTGAAGAAATCAAAGAATAACCAGCTCATGAGCTAAAAATAGAGCCTCGGGTGGTGCGAGTCGAAGACTCGCACCACCCGAGGCTCTCTATACGGCATCTGCGGCCTATTTCCCCTTAGCTTGCTTCTTACTATCCGCCAGACCAGATGCCTCCTGTAGCCTCATATAGTAATAAACAATGGACTCACGGTTAGTCCACCCATCCACCAAGGCACGATCTGCGGGGTTGTGCATATCTGGCCAGCGTTTCTTCTCAATCCTGAAACGAGTAATAGCCGGTAGGCGGTAGTTACCGTAGATGGGCTGGAGTGTCACAATTTCATCGCCTGATTTTGTGTAGAAATGAAGGGACGTTGCACGCTCACGATCCGAATTGTCTTTGCACACCACTCTGTCGATTGCAGTAAAAGGGTAGAAGGGGTCGCCTACCTGTTCCACACCATCCAAGGAGACCGTAACGTACCAGTAGCGGATGCCAGGAAGGCCCCTCATGAAGAAGGGTGAGATGATGAAAACTACGATATCCAACCAGTGAAAGCCCAGGTCCATCCCTGTATGCATGATGAACATAGGGACCGGGAACATGAGAGCTGCCACCGACCAGAAGACGACTTCAAAACGGTTCAGGCGCACGACGTAGATACCTTCGGCGCGTAGTTTCTTGTCCTTGTGCCGGTTCATCTCATAGGTGATGACGGCTCGGAGTACTTTGTACCCGACGACGGCTACGTATATGTCCCAGAAAATAAGCATGATGGTGTTGATCATGGTCGTTCTCTGACCTTTCTATCTATCGGTGATTTGCTGCCTTCCGGCAACGGTGCGGAAGTCAGCGGGTTTGTTCTCAGGGTAGCCGAGGAAATCGGGTGGTTAGGCACGGATTCTGGTCCTCTGATGAGTGGTTACCTAGTCTTTATCTTAGCCTCGCGCCGAATTAACTTTTTAGCTACCTATCCTATAGACCATCATCTTGCTCTATATTTCCGCTTCTCAGAGCTTTTATCTGCATAGAGTATCCTTGGGAAAGGTACGCCACCTGCCGGTGGTGCGCTTCCGGATATTCACCAACCACACGAAACGAGAACCCACCATGCGCACTTTCCTCATTATTTTCTGGGGTGCCGTCGCTCTGTTCACAACAGTTGCGACGTTTTACGTCCTCATTAATTACGAGGTGCAGCGCTGGAAAGATAAGCAACGGCGGCGCGAGGGTATTTATATTCGACGAGTTACTCGGTTTGAAGCTCTCATTATGATATTTACCCCCGTTTTTCCGTGTGCTATGTTTGCAGCTCATATGTTTGGTCCTGAGTCATCGAATATGGCGATTGAAATAGCTGCCTTGTCGATATCAGTACCATTTGCTGCATACTTGCGGTATGTGCATGTTGCCTACGTGAAGACCTCCGTCGACGGCATCGAGCAGCGCATCTGGTTCTCCAACCCGACCCGTTACCCATTCAACGCGATCAACCGCGTCGTGTTCTACAAAGCAGCAAAATATGAAGACGAAGATACGGTGGGATTCTACGCTAAGTCAGGCACCCAGATTGCCCTGTTTAGCCCGTTGCCTCATAAAAATTACCGGCTTCTGGCGATTGTGCGGTTCAGGATTGAGAACGAGCGTTGGCCTGACATGGACAGCCCGGATGATGTGGTTCAGGTGGACCGTTTGGATTGTGCTGGGAAGACGATGCGCTACTTTGAGAATTTGGGGAAGGTTACTGGCCTTGCTGATGTGGATATGTAGCACCGTATAGAGAAAGCCCTTGGGCTGAGAGATTATCTCTCAGCCCAGGGGCTTTCTGCATACCAGGAGTTGCTCGCCTGAGCACCAGCGTTAGCGCGTGATAATCGCGAAGTCGCTACTGGACAGGTTCGTGAAATTACCAATCTGTGCGTTCAGGCGGCACTTAGACGTCACCGACAGCGCCGTCACCACCCGCTGATCCTCAGACACCAACACATGCCCCGAACAACCATCCGAAAAACTAATCAACTGAGCATCCGGAGAAATCGCCTGAACCAGCGTCGAAAACTCACCCGTACGCGGCAAAACCATCAACGGGTTCAACTCATCCGCACCACTGGGCCACACCGGAACCACCGTCACCGGCAAAACACTCTGATTCACCACACGAGAAGGAACCCGCAACTCAATCGACCGCAAACGCTGAATCGGGTACGCCGTCGAACGAACCTCCCGGTCAGAAATAGCCTTCGACGTCTCAGAATCAATACGGTTCACCCACTCCTCAAAAGCACGCGAATCCTTAAACTCAGCAGACACATTCGCCCGGACCTGCACCACACCATTAGCCGGGATACTCACCCCAGACAGATTCCACGAACACGGAACGTCCACCGCAGTCACACTCGACTGATTCTTCGCCACACCAGAAGACGCCTGACCGGCATCCCACGTCACCGAAGCACACGAACCACCCTCAACACCGGGAAGCACCTGCAAAATATCGCCCCGAAGAGCCGACTTCTGCGAGGAAAACTCAAAAGTTAGGCGGGCACTCTTATCCCGCGGGTTATACGTACCCTCAATACGGGTACCCAATCCACTCGGCAAAGATGCCGAACTACGGCTCGAAGCAGACCACGACTCAGCCGTCTTAGACGAACCCTTACCGCCGCTCAAACCCACAAAAGCGAGCACACCCACAAGAATCAAAGAACCCAGGATAGCGCCCCACACCAGCGGGCGGCGCAACGGCGAACGGGCAGGCTCCTCATCCTCAACAACCTCATCAGGCACATATACCGGCTGTTCCACCACAAAAGGAGCCCGGATAACCGTCTCATTCTGCGCCTGACCCAGCGACGGCATGCCCGCACCGTACAGCTCCGTAACATTCTGCCCGGACACCGTAGAAACAGCAGGCTCAGCACCATGAACCACCGTAGGCGTGTACCCCACAGCACCCGAAGACATCTCAACCCACCGAGGAAGCACCGTATCAGCCGCGAAACCCTCAGCCAAAAGACGCAACTTAGCGGCAGCCTCAGCCGCACCAGGACGCTGAACCGGGTTCTCCGCCAACATCCCGTGAAGCACCTCAGCAACCTCAGCCGGAATCTGCGGCGACACCTGCACCGCACCACCACGCGCCGGAAGAGGACGCGCCGCCACCAACAACTCATGAAGAGTCACCGCGCACGCATAAACATCCACCGCCGGAGTAGCCACACCATGCGCAGAACGCTCCGGAGCCATATACCCCGGAGTACCAGAAAACGAACGAGAAGAACCCGAACCCGCAGAGCCAGTAAAAGAAGCAATGCCGAAATCAGCCACACGAACCTGCTGATCCAGAGACTCCCCCAAAACACCGCTCAGCAGAACATTCTCCGGCTTAATATCCAGGTGCATCACGCCCTGACGGTGAGCAAACTCCACCGCATTCAGAACCTGCACCATCAGACTCAACGCCAAACGAACAGGCAGCGGACCCTCAGAATCCAGCTTCTGACGCAACGAACCACCATGCTGAAACTCCATCACCAGAGCCAGCACACCGCCCTCAACCACCATGTCCGTCAACGGCACAATATGAGGATGCGACAGCGCCAACAACACCGAACGCTCACGCACAAAAGACTCAAGAACCACAGGGTTCTCCGCAAGCTCCGGACGCAAAACCTTCGCCGCATACAGAGCCCACGAGCCGCTCATCGTAGCAGCCCACACCTCACCGACCGCACCAGAACCCACCCGGCGCACCAAACGATACGAAGAGCCAAGGGGAGCGCCCGCAACCAAGCCCCCCACAGGCTGACCAGTAGCCTGCGGGGCAGGATGAGCATCACGACGCTCCGAGCCGGAGTACTGCGGCGAACCAGCAGGTACAGTCACGGGCTAACTCCTTAACATCAACTTCACAACAAGCAGGAAGACGCCCCAGACAGGGTGACCCCTACAGCAAAACAGTCGGTAAAGTTACACGATACCTCACCACACGCCAGACAAGCCCTACAGCCCGCCACGGTGCTGAGAATCCTCAGGGCTCATCAGCTGCACCAGAACCGGCGACCCGGCAAGGAACGCGTAGCCACGACCAACACTCAGCTGAACCGGGGCGCGCCTCGGAATAGAACCGAACATGTCCATATCCGTATCAACATTCGGCTGAACCACAGCACCAGTACGGAACTTACGAATAGCCTTCGTCCAATGGCTATACAAAGGACGCAAATCAGTCGGCTTACCCGTAGCAATAATGTGAACGTCCGGGAAATCACCCTTCACAATCGCATCAAAAACGTTCATCGGGTCATCCACACGGTCACCGTCATCAATCAGCAACAGCACCGGGCCCGCGGCATCCTGCAAAGCTGCCTGCACCTGAGCAGAAGCGTTCTTGCTCTCAAACACCCGGTCAAAAACGCCCTCCGGCGCATTCACCAGGCCGGAACGCTGATCAAAGACAGCCCAAACTTCCGGAACCTCAGCGGCATCCATGCGCGCGTTCTCCGCCGCGGTAGCGTCACCGGACGCCAACGCGGCAGATACCGCCTGCTCCGCCGCAGCCCTCGCCCGAGAAACCAGACGAGCAAACGCAACCAGCAGAGAAGACTTACCCGAACGCGGATTACCCGCAACCATGGCGTGCTCACCCTCATACAGTTCGAAAGCGCACGCCTCCAACGTAGCCTCCGCAATACCCACAGGGATGCGCCACAGGCTCGGAGAAAACTCAGCAGCAGGCATGCTCTCCCACGAAACCCACGTCGGCAGCTGACCAATCACATCACGCTTAGCAGGAGCCTGCGGGAATCGCTCACGAATCATAGAGACCGCCTCCTCCACGCCAACAGCGGGAGTAGCCACCTGCATCTGACGCAGACGCTTCGGATCAACACAACGCCCAGGAACCGCAGCCGGAACATTCGTACCGCGAATACCGTGCGACGAATAATCGTGGACATCGCTCAACTGGAAGAACCACGTCTGCAACGAAGCATCAAGAATCTGCGAGGGAATATTCTTCGCGCGACTCGTCGACACCACACAGTGAATACCAACAGCAGGACCATCCGCATACACTCGGTAGAAATTCGCCAACAAATCCATGCTCACAGCGTCAGAGAACTCATCACGCAGCGTCGCAAAACCATCTAAAACAATGAAAAGAGGCTTACGGCGTGACGCGTCAGCACGGCGAGCATCAAGCTCCGACTTCACAAAACGCAAGAAGCGAGCCTGACGTTCCCTAGCGCCCTGACCGGTACCCACAGCAGATACAACATGCGGCAGGGAGTGTAGAGGCTGCAAACCATCAGCGCCCATATCCACCAGAACAATATCGATGTCCTCCGGCGAATAATGCTGAGCCAAACCCAACACCACAGACTGAATCGTCGTAGTCGTACCACTACCAGCAACACCCACCAACAGCAGGTTGCTCATCTCAATATTCCAGCCCATAGGCACCTGACGCTGCAGCTCAGGCTCATCACCCAAAGTGCACATCAGAACACCGTCCCGGACACCACCCACAGTGGGAAGATCCGGATCGGGGAAGCCACGCACACCAAAATCAGCCAAATCAACATACGAACCCAACGGCTCAGGCCACACCTTACGAGGAGCAACCGCACCACGAGCCGCATGGGCTGCCACAACAGCATCAATCAGCAGATCCAGGTCATTCGCATCACTCGACGACACCTTCGGGCGCGCACGCTCCGAACGAGGAATACCGATACTATCGGTCGCACGAACCTCCAGAGAAGTCACCACCTCAGTGCCACTCTGACCCGTCACCAGGGCAGTTTGCACCGGCGAAATATCGTTCTGGCCCAGCTTCACGTAGGCGCGACCCATCTGCGAACGCGAAATCTCCGAAGCATCCGGAACACCAATCACGTTCGAAGAATCCTCACGGCTCTGCACACGCAACGCCACACGCAAGTTCGTATTCGCCAGAATGTCATCATTCACCACGCCGGCAGGACGCTGAGTCGCCAAAATCATGTGCACACCCAGGGTACGACCCACCGCACCAATGCTCACCAGCGACGACAGGACATCAGGGAAGTCCTTCGCCAGCATCGCAAACTCGTCAATCACCAGCAGCAAGCGAGGCATCGGCTCCGGCGGGTTCGTCGCCAAATAATCCTTAATGTTGTCCACGCCCTCGCCAGCAGCCGCAAACAGGCGCTGACGACGGTCCATCTCCGCCTCCAACGACTCAATAGCGCGGTGTGCCAACTGAGCATCCAAGTTGCTCAAAGTACCAATCGTATGCGGCAGACGCTCACACGTCTTAAACGCCGCACCACCCTTAAAGTCAACCAGAATAAAGTTCAAACGGCTTGGATCATGGTGCGCAGCCAAACCCGCCACCAACGAACGCAAAAACTCACTCTTACCCGAACCGGTGGTACCACCCACCAGACCGTGAGGGCCGTCCTTCACCAAGTCCAGCGTGAACGCGCCAGAATCGCCCACACCAATCTCGGTGCTGAAACCATTAGCCTGCGACCAAAACGCCTCAATATCCTCAGCACCCGGAGGGGTCGGCAAACCAACCAGCTCAGGTAACTTCACCAGCTGAGGCAAACCGCCACCCAGCAGCAGACGCTCAGGGTCCTCATGATGCGCCAAAGTACGCGCCACGTGAAGAGCATCCTCAGCGCTCACACCGGCGAGCACACCGTCAGTGACCGTGTAACGGCGGCGAGGCTCCGAATAGGTCATAGAAGCCTCCTCACCAATCTCCACGACCGAAGTACACGACGCCGGAAGACGGTCAACAGAAGAAGCCAACACAATACCGGCAACACGGCGAGCCCCCGCAGCAGCAGTCTTATTCGCCATCAGACGCACTTCATCGCCATACGCCAAAAGGTCGCGTGCCGGCGACTCGCGGCCCTCAGTGAGGGTATCCGAATCAACGACCACGCACAGGCCGCGGGTCGGAAGGGACTCAATGTCGTTGTAAAGAGAGCGCAGCATCTGGTCCGACTGCTCCTTACCAGAAGCAAACCAACGCATCTGCTGGTTCTGCGCCATGCGGATATGCGGAAGCCACGACGTCCACACCCAGTCCTGCGAGCGCGCCGAATCAGCGCAGACCGCAATCGTCATATCAGCAGGACCCGTGTGGGTTGCCGCCTGCAACACCAGGCTACGCGCCAGGGCAAGAGACTGCTCACGCGGACCCACAATACCGATAGCGCCGCCCTCACGCAGGTCAGCAACCAGCGGGGCATCCCACAGGGTATTGTGCTCAAGAATATGCTGAACCTCAGGCTCAGGATTGCTCGGCTTCGTCAGCTCAGGAGCCCAATGGATATGCCCAGTACCCACGTGGAAAGTCAACAGGTCAGGGCTGGTGCTCCGGCGACGCCACAGCGTCATTGCAGGAAGAAGTGCCCGCAGCTGAACGGCATCCGGTGCCGGGGCTAGGTCGTGAAGACGCTCAATTTCCTCACGGTTACTCAGAGCGATACGTTCCTTAAACTTCTCCATTTCCTGCTCAAAACGCACACGCTCCTTCACCTTATCCTTAGCGTGACGACGCTTCTGCTCCACCCACATGCCAATACTCAGGATGGGGCTGAGCATCGCGAAAAGGGCGTAACGAATCTCCTGCATAATCGCGACCATCGCCGCCGCCATAATAATCGGGCCCACCGCCATCGCAAGATTGAACTTTGGCGGATCAGAAACATTCTTGCGGGTAGGCGCCTCCACCTTATCCGGGGCGCTCAACGCACCCTGACGCGGCGGACGGTTAAACGGTGCGGTACCCGACGCACTCACGTTCGGGGCGCTACCGGGGCGCGGCGCAGCCTTCTCCTGAGGCGCAGGCTGCAGAGTCAGCACACAATCACCAACATGGATAGTGGTGCTCTCAGAAACAGTCAGACCCTCCTCAGGGATTTTCTGACCGTCCACAAAACTACCGTTCGTAGAACCCGGATCAGTGATACGCACCTTCTGAGTATTCGTTGACTCATCATGAACCACCTGCAGGTGCAGATGCTCCCACGACGCGCTCGCCGTGGGCAGCACAATGTCGGCGTACGGGGAACGACCCGCCACCAGAGGGCGCGAAGAAGGGATAGGGCGCGGCAGGGTAACCGTCGAACCGCCGCTCAAACAGACGCTCCAGCCCTGCACAAGGGAAGGGTAGGAGAGCGGTGCCCTAGAGATGCGCATACCTTCCATCGGCTTGACCTCCGCCAGGGTGGAGGATGCCGTCACCGGGCGGTTATCGCAATACAGCGGCTCGTCTGCAGGCAGGGAGGGACCACCGGTCGCCTGGATGAGATCAGCGATGGTCGTCTCAGGCTGCCAGGAGTCTAGTTCATAGCTCCCGTTATGCTCTTCAAGATCAAGGAAAAAGCGCATAAGGTGTTCTCCAAAATAGATAAATCGTGAGCCCCGCTGGTGGACGGACTAGAAGTAATACCCGAAAGCCGGGGTGTTATGGGCTGGCTCTGTACGGATGAGGCTTTGTTCGGAACAGCTAGTCGCGCGATTCTGAGGTGAACGTGCGAAGCATCCACACCGGCGGATTCACTGCATCCGTTGAGGAAGATCCACCCTGAATCATCGAAGCTTCCGCGGTCGGGTAAAGAAGACCCACCTGCCCTCCAGCGGCGTAAGAAGACGAAAAATCCAACGGATACGCGACCGTAGAATCTTTAGCGTCCAGCCGGAGAGTTCCTAGAACCCGTCGAACTGCCTCAGGAGTGTATTCACGAACTTGGCTCGTGGCATACGCAAAAGCCAAGAGCGCGTTATGGGAGGGAGCATCCGCCCACGCTGCCGATTTCGAGAACGCCTGTTCGCCCGACAAGTCCTTTAGCGAAGAATCATTCTTCATACGCTCAACCGTTGAGACAAATGCCGAAGAAGCACGACCGGCATCATCAGCACTCAACGCCGCAGCACGTGCCTGAACACGCCCCACAACGCGAATATTGTCAGTCAGGGAACCACCGTTCTCCAGAAGAAGACGCATAAAAGGCTCCGTCAAAGCTTCCTCACCCGCAATCACCGGAGAAGTAATACCCGCCCTCTGAAGAGAACGAAGCACCTTCGCCTGTGTCGACGCCGAACCCGTCAAAACCAGAACAGGAGAAGAGCCCGAAGACTTGTCCCCCAGAAGGCGCGTCAGCTCCTTGAGAGCGTCCTTCATGCCGTCTTCATCAGCAGAAACATGAACGCGACTCGTATAGGGAAGATCCGGCGCAGAGCCCTCGCCCGCATCCAACAGGATGGTGCGCACCCCATCAAGCTGCTGCGAAGAACCCGCGCTAGACACACCGGCAAGCGAACGAATAGCAGCCGTATAGGCCTGCTTCTCCTGCTCAGGGTCCAGAGCAAAACTCCACACCCCATCGCCAGCATCTACCCGGTCATACGCCTCAATCACCGCAACATTGCGTTCCTTAGCGGCAGCCGTAGCACCCCGAAGATGCTCACCCCGAGAGGCAAGCACAATACCCAAAGTGCCCTCAGACGAGAGCTTCTCTACCGCCTCACGGGCACCCTGCTCCGTTCCCTTATCGTTCGCATAAAGAACCTTCACAGAAGAATTACCCAGAGCCAGGCGGTACTGGGCAACACGAGCACCCTGAGCATTCAGACGCCACGCAGACCCCTCAGCATCATCACCAAAAGTAGCGACAACACCAATAACAGGCTCACGACCAGACGCAGGAAGAGAAATAGCCTGCTGAACCGTCACCGCAGACGCAGGGTTCGTACCCGTACCAAGCGGCAAAGGCTGAGGAGTCACAGCGCGCACGCCATACCAGATCCCCACCACCGCAAGGCTAAACAGCACACACAGACTGACACACCACACCAAGGTGCGCTGAGTGAGCCGCCTGCCCTCGCGGCGGTGAGGACCTGAATCAGAACCCAAATGAGGGGAAAACCCCACGGCTAATCACCAATCTGGAAGGTGTACACCGTCTTCACCTCTGCACTGCCAGCATTCGACAGATGGAAGGTCGGCAACGAACGCAGACGCTGCAGGGACGCCTTGAACTGCGCCTGACGCTTCTGCAGAGCAGCAATATCCTCAGAACGGAGGTTCGTGTAACCCTGAGCATTCTGCATCGCCAAAGCAAGCTGGTAATCAGCCGCACCAGCCTTCGCGCTATTGCTCTTGAGCGCGCCCAAGAGGCCAGCACCCTCAGCGTTGCTATCGCCCAAATCAAGCATGAGCTTCGACAGGTCGTTATTCAGCTGAACGGACGCACCAGCCAAATCTCGGGTAGCGTTCTCAGCGCGGGTGCTCAGAGCAACCAGAGAACGCTCAGTCACCGAATCCAGAGACTGACGCAGACCCTCAATACGATCATTCATATCCTTGTGCTGAACCTCGATGGATTCACCAGCCACCTGAACCACAGTATTCGCGGTATCAGTAATGCCAGCAATCGAAGCAGAGAACGCCGCCTTAGCAGCCGAAGCGCTAGAAGAACCATCGCTCGAAACCTTACGAATCTCCTCGCTAATCATGCTCGTCAGGCTCTCACGAGTCTCATCGGCAGACTCCTTGAACGCTTCCTTAATAGCGGTGGAGAGGTCAGCCTGCATGTTCGTCATATCCTCAAGGTTCTTACCCAAAGCATTGACGGCATCCGAAGCCGAATGGATACGATCACGCAGAGAAACCTTAGCCTGATCAGTAGGTTCTTCCCTCTTCTCCGCATCCTGGTTCTGCGCGTTTGCGGCATCGTTCAGGGTCTTCTCAACCTCACCCAGGGCACCATCTACCGCGTTCACAGCATCGTTAAGGTCCTTGGCGTCGCGAGCCAGACCCTCCTTGGGGTCATCCATCGAAGTAGCGGCAAGAACCTCATCCCACGCAGCTACCGCGGCAGCAATACGCTGCTCCATCGGAGTACGTGCGGCAGGAGTGTTCGACGTGTAGGTACGCTCATTCGCGTTCTCCACCGTAATGACGCGAGTATTACCTTCCGTAGCAGTAGGCTCAGCGGAAGGCGCCTCAGAAGAAGGAGCAGCGGAAGGAGCCTCAACCTTCTTCGACGGCTCCTCAGAAGGAGCAACAGAAGCAGACTCAGACGGCGCAGGGCTAGGAGCCTCAGACGGCGCCTCAGAAGACGGGGCAGCAGAGGGTGAAGCCACGCCACCACAAGAAGAAGCCGTCAAGTACCCACGCAGATGCTCAACCTGCTCAGCAGACAGAGAACCGCCACGCTCAGTAGACAGAGCACAAAGCTGCTCCGCCAGTTCCTTATTCTGAGCGCTCATAGAACCAGAACCGTCCACCAGCTCCGCACGAGCAGAAGCCGCACGAGAATGAACGTTCTTGATGCTCTCAATCAGACGACTCGACGTTTCCTTCATCTGATTCACACTCTGACGAGCCGCACTAACCTTCTCACTCAAAGAACGCACAGCATCACCATCAAGAGAAGACGGGTCCTTCTCCACCTGCTCAACAAGCTCATCCATCTGACGCTTCAACGCCGAATAGTTGTTGTTCGCACCCTTCAAATATTCCGGCTGCAGGTGATCCACAATCTTCTCACCGGTAGCAACCAGTGCAATCAAAGAACTCTGCACGGTCACCGACGCACCAAACAGGGCACAGGTCACCGAACCGTTAGAAGAGCAAGTCTCAGCGGTCGGGTGCTCCGGGCCAACAATCTCACGAATCGAAGCCGTAAGATCCTGCTGGCAGTCCGAACTTGCCTCCGCATACGCGTTCAGGACCTCAGAGAGCTGAACCAAGTTACCGTACACGCTACGGCTATTCGCACCCTCCTCACGATGAACAACACAACGACCGCCGCTATGCGAAACAGACACATTGGGGCGCGCCGTCGTATCACCCAACATCGAGTGAAGAGCAGCAACAGTACGCTCCAACTGAGAAATCAGCTGAGAATTATTAGTACGCGAAGCCTCAGAAAGATCCTTCTGCAGGCTCTCAATATTCGCCTGCAGACCCTGCATAGTCTTCGTCAACGATTCATTCTGAGTCTTCAGATGCTCGGCAGTGTCCTTACCCAAAGTCGCGGACGTATCATCCAGGCTCTGACGCACCTGAGCAACCTGCGAACTAGCGCTAGTCAACGTCGTATTAACCTCGTTGACCGTATCAATAGTGCGCTGCAGAAGCGCCACCTGAGACGCATCCTGAGAGGTGAAACCATTAGTAATGATTCCCGCACCAGACAAATCAGAAGCAAAACCAGGCTGCACCGAAATATTGAAGGTAGGCGCACTAAAATCCTTCGCCTTAACCTTCAACACAAAAGAAGAAGAACTACCAGTCACCGGAGGCGCAGAAATAGCACCCCACTGAACAACAGCCTTACCTTCATCATTGGTGCTCACCACACCATTCGTCGACGAATCAGCAGCATCAGGGGTCGTAATAACCTGAGTAGGAGAACCCGAAAGAACAGTAGAAGCAGCAATAGAGAACGGAGTGCCAACCGGTGCAGGGCTAGTACGGCTAGTACCGGATGCATCATAGGTGACGTCCTCAGTCTTCACCGTCAGGTTCTCGACCGTAACCTTAATCGTGATTTCGCCACTGTAACCGTTCAAATCATTCAGGTTAGTGCCGCTACCGCGCTCAGTAGAATACTGCAGGCTCACACGCACAGGAAGGTCATTGACGACATCCTTCGGCTTGAACTGCACATTGCTCGTGGAGCTCGTACGATCCTTGTCATTAACGTAAATGTTGGTCGACTCAATCGACGAAACCTCGCCGTCACGGCCCATCTGAACATTCACGTTCTGCAGAACATTAGTAGCGTTCTCTACCTGGCGGGGGCTCTGAGAGGTAACAGTACCCTTATCGGAAGGGGTGCTGTTATTGTTCGTGCCCGTGGAGCATGACGAGAAAATGAGTGCCGTCGTGACACCCAAAATCAAAGGGAAGTGGAGTAGACGCTGACGCGCTGTGGTGTGGTTGGTCATGATGATCTTTTCGTTGAGTTATATACCGTGCAGACACATAACAGAGGCAAGTCTGAAACGCCACTGTATAGTGCCCACCTGAGTGGAAAGGGTCAGGGGCAAAGCCGGAAAGAGAAAAAGCCCCGTACCACTTTATCAGTCCAATATGAGAAGGTTGATATTTTTTCCTCCTAGTCGGTGCCTCATCAGGATATTCAATTCAACCTTGAGGTGATAGTTAAAAGTATTTTTCATTTCATTTCAACCTAGTGCACTTACCGAACTCTGTTCGACATAGAAAAACCCCGCGGCTGAGATCATCTCTCAGCCCACGGGGTTCCACGGCTTAGCTGGCTGCGGGTTCAGCCTCCGGGTCCTCCTCATCTTCCTTCTCGGGGATAGCAACACCCACGGTCACGTACCTCTTCACCAGCAGGTACGAGGCGATAACCGGCACCACATACACCAGCGACAACCCGCTACCGTACTGCACAACATCAGCGGCAAGACGAACCGCCGCCAAACATCCGCCCAAACCCACCAGGGCGACGCAGAAGCCGCGCAACACACCATAACCGGCAGTGCCCTCCTCAAAGGTCGACGCCCACAGCTTGAACAGGGTACGACGCACAAAAATCAGGAAGACCGGCACCAGGCACAGCACAACCGAAACACCCACAGGCTCATAACCGGTAGTGGCGAACGAAACCACCGGAATAACCAGGCAGAAGAACAGCATCAGGGCGCTCACACCCAGCACCACGGTGCGCACATACCGGTTGATGCGCTCCATACGGTGCAGGTTGGGGATCTCGTCGCTCGGCTGCGCGGCATTGTAGAAGAACAGCAGCAGAATCAGCGCGGACGCCGCCACATACCAGGGCGCAAAATTGATGCCGTCCGCCTGCGGGGTGGAGGCAACCGGCGGGACACCCGCCAGGGAGAGAGCAGCGAGCAGAACAATCGCGGCAACGCAGAGCGTGCCCACCGCCAGCAGAAAGTAGTGGTACGCGCCGCCGTTCTTTGCATCGTGCACACTGTGCTTGTGCGTGCCGTCAATCATCACCACGGAAAACAGCATTGCGGAGATGGATAGGATGCCCCACGCGTATTCACCCGTCACGGTGGGGACAAACATGAGAAGAATGGAGATAGAGAAAAGAATCCACAGACATACTCGCTGCAGGGTTGTTGAGGACGCGAGAGCCACTTCAAAAAAGCCGATGATAAAGTCGCCGATATCTTCCATGGTAGATTCCTTTCTGCGGGGGTGGGGTTATTCTTTGATCTCTTCAAAGCGGAGGACGCTGAAGTCGTATTCATCGTTACGGGTATCGAAGGACTTGTACGCCCTGTATTTCTTGCCCGTCTTGAAGTTCTGGAGGTATTTGCGAATGGGTATACCATCAGGGGATTTGCTCGATGTGATGATTCCGCACTCTTCCGTTTCGAATTCACCGGAGGTCCAGTAGGGGTCCTCGTGCTCAATGATTTCGACGGAGGTGACAGTGCAGATAGCGGATTCATTGCCCGGGTTGTAGTTGGTCATAAAATGTATGGATGCAAAGAACCATAGAATGACTACTACGGTTATGATGGAGCCGCGTGCATCCCATACATCTTTTGCTATGTCGCGAAGATATTCTTTGAAGTCGACTTTATTCTTCTTTTTCTTGGTGTATCTCTTTTTGTTGGTTTTCTTTGGAGCCCCAGTTTCGGTCATGTAATTTGCCTCTGGGTAACTCTTGTGCTTCGAGGTGTTCCTTTTCTTTGAAACGTTCTTTTTCCTTGGGGAGTTCTTCTTCATTGCTCTTCACCTTCTTTCTGGGCTGCGGGCTGTTATTCTGTGCTGGGTTTCTAGGCTTTCGTTGCCTTGTGTGCTTTGCGGCTTACTTCGGTTGTGCCCATGGTATGTACGTCCTTGTGTGGTGGTTGGTGAATCGTGCCTGCCTCAGTGGTGACGGGCACATTCTTAGCCTATCGCACGGTATCTGACCAGAAGGTTAACTGGGTGCAAGGGTCAGATGAAGACTCGGCAACCACTTCGCAGATTGCCCGAATCCGTGCCTAACCACCCGATTTCCTCGGCTACTCTGAGAACGAACCCGCACCCTCCGCACCGTTGCCGGAAGGCTGCAGGTCACCGATAGATAGAAAGGGTAGTTGACCACCATGATGATGAACTACACCATGATTGCCCTCTGGGGCCTAGTAAATGTCCTGCAGACGTATAAGATGTTCCAGTCCATCATTGTCTACGAAATCAACCGACGCCGAGACAAGAAGCTGTACGCCAAAAACATTTACATTACTCGAAGCGACCGCCTTGAAATGCTTGCGCTTGCTGTCGTGCTTCCTATCATTCCTGCTCTGATGTTTATATTGCATTTGCTGGGCGACGTAGGATTCCATTTTGCAGATGTCGGATTTTTCCTTCTCACGTGTGCTTTTCTGTACTTCTTCAATGAAGCTACTGGGGCTTACACCAAAATTTCGCCGGAAGGAGTCGAAGGGGACGACGGGCACGGCAAGAAAACCTTCTACCCGCTCAATGCGATCGATAAGGTCGCGTATAGGGAGAGTTCCGACAGTGAAATTCCAGACTCCGTCTCCTTCGACACGAAATCGGGTGAGCGTATCGCGCGTTTCGGGCCCATCTATGGGGGCTACCCCCTCCTCGCAATGACCCGATTCAAGATGGAAAACGACCGCTGGCCAGACATGAACAACCCCGAAGAAGCCGCCCAGGTTAACCCCGAAAGGCACATCATGGCCACCAAGAAGCCCGCACGCCTCACCCGCCGCGCAGCACTCGCCGCCGCAGGCGCAGGCGCAGCAACCGCCCTCGGCGCACTGCTCACCCCCGCACAGGCAACCACCTACCGCCCGACCGTGCGCCGCACCCCCCACAACGGCTACTACTCCAACCGTTACGGCCGCCGCGGCCGCATCGTCATCAGCGACTACTACGGCAGCTCCTACGGCCACTACTACTATTACGGCGGCTAAAGAAATACAGCTGTAAAAACATATACTGGAAGACGGCACTACACTCGTGTAGTGCCGTCTTCCCGTTAGATGCCCCAGGCATCACCCGCACCGCGGTGCGGAAAATACACCACAGATAGAGAGAACCCATGAAGAACGTAACCCGCCGATCCGCCCTCGGCCTGCTCGCAGTAACCGGTGGTGCGACCCTCCTGGCAGCATGCGGTGCACAGCCCCAGGCAGCCAGCGGCTCTGCATCTGCATCCGGTAGTGCATCCGCTTCCGCAACTGCGTCCAAGACCGCACGCACCGACTACTCCGGCGTTGCAGTCCTGGACGGTTACACCTCTAAGCCTTCCGACTACCAGCCCGCAACCCGCACCGAGCCTTCCAAGAACGCCCCCGTGCCGACCAAGCCTGCCGTCGCTAACGAGAACAGCGTGGAAGGCCTGTACCAGTCCATCGCGTTCTTCGGCGCAGCCATGGAATACTACATGCGCACCGGTAAGACCGAGCCGCTGCGTGAATGCGCGCTCGACAAGTCCGAGCTGAAGAGCATGATTGAGCCGGCAGGTGGCACTCTTGGCGAGAAGCTGATTAAGGGTGAAGCCTGGATGCACGACGCGTCCGTCACCATCACCATGCTTTCCGCGCAGCCCGAACGTGAGGGTGACACCTACAACTGGAATATCCGCCTGACTATGGATCCCGGCGAGTTCATTGCAAGCAAGGACCGTGTGCAGGAAGCTCCCTCTGAATCGGATCGTAAGGACGAGGTGGAGCGCACCCTGCACGGCGTGTATGAGAACGGCGCGTGGAAGCTGACCGGTATGCGTGCTTCTTCTTCGTCCTCGGCTTCTGCAGTAGCTTCTTCCTCGGCTTCTGCTTCCTAAAATTCAGCAGCCTAGAAGCGTATAGATTCTACACCTAAAAGGCACCCGCCCCATGGGATAAACCCACGAGGCGGGCGCCTTTCTTATATACGCAATAAAGCATATACCCTTATCGAGGTGCTACCAGATGCGCACGCGCGCCTCCGGAGCCAGGTACAGTGCATCGCCCTCAGAGACATCAAATGCCTCATAGAACTCATCAATATTGCGCACCACACCGTTCACACGGAACTCATCCGGCGAATGCGGATCCACCGAAATCATCACCTCAGCATGCTGCGGGCGGGACTTCGTGCACCAGCCGCGAGCATTCGAGAAGAAGAAACGCTGAATAGCGGTCATACCGTCAATCACCGGCGCATCAGCCAGCGACTCAATGCCCTGCTTCTTCAACGCCAGGCGGTACGCCTTCAACGCAATCGACATGCCGGACAAATCACCAATGTTCTCACCCAGAGTCAGCTCACCGTTCACGTGGAACTTCGGATCCAGACCCACCGGAACGTACGCGTTGTACTGCTCCACCAGCGCTGCGGTACGCTCCTTGAACTTCGCGTAATCCTCCTCAGTCCACCAGCTCTCCAGC
>QWCI01000455.1_pt1 | contig 27406 bp, 27 predicted proteins | sample 1972541 | NCBI WGS metagenome assembly QWCI01 (sample SAMN09866712, study PRJNA288562) | Human oral metagenome isolate term3_saliva, whole genome shotgun sequencing... | isolation source: mouth | host: Homo sapiens | place: USA: California | reverse complement strand
GCTGCCTGAGAAGATTCCGCTCTCCAACGACCTGCCGAGCTGGAAGACCCTCACCAAGGACGAGCAGCTCATGACGAACCGCGTGTTCACGGGCCTGACTCTGTTGGACACGCTGCAGGGCACGGTCGGCGCAGTGTCGCTGATCCCGGACGCGCGCACCCCGCACGAGGAGGCCGTCTACACGAACATCGCGTTCATGGAGTCGGTGCACGCCAAGTCCTACTCGTCAATCTTCTCCACCCTGCTGTCCACGGAGGAGATCAACGAGTCCTTCCGCTGGTCGAACGAGAACGCGGCCCTGCAGAAGAAGGCCGAGATCATCAAGTCGTACTACGACGGCGACGACCCGGAGAAGCGCAAGGTCGCCTCGACGATGCTGGAGTCCTTCCTGTTCTACTCGGGTTTCTACGCGCCCATGTACTGGAGCTCGCACGCCAAGCTCACGAACACGGCCGACCTGATCCGCCTCATCATCCGCGACGAGGCCGTCCACGGCTACTACATCGGCTACAAGTACCAGCTGGCCGTGAATGAGTCGAGCCAGGAGCGCCAGGACGACCTGCGCGACTACACGTACTCGCTGCTGTACGAGCTCTACGAGAACGAGGAGCAATACACGGAGGACCTCTACGATCCGCTGGGTCTGACCGAGGACGTCAAGAAGTTCCTGCGTTACAACGCGGACGAGAACCACGACTTCTTCTCGGGTTCCGGCTCGTCCTACGTGATGGGCGAGGTCGTGGACACCGAGGACGAGGACTGGGACTTCTGATCCTGCCGACTCGCGGCCGGGCTGCATGCAGCCCGGCCGCGTTGTATGTGCGCGGCCCGGCGGTGTCGTCAGGGGGTACCGCACCACAACGGGGTGTCCGCCGTACGATGGGCGACATCACGCTGCGTGACTACTTGGCCAGCGCGTACTCCCTGCGGCGCATCCAGCCGCATCCCGCGGCGAAGGCAAGCAGGCGCACAGGCCTCGTTATTGGCGTTTCCATCGCTGGTCACGGTGATGCGATAGGTGACAGTGATGCTATCGATCATCCCGTCATCAACCGCATCAAGGCTCTTGTTGAGGCGCAGGTTCGAGGCCTGCAGCTGGTTGGTGGAGGTGCAGATGATTGGTAGAATTATGGGGCTGAACCGGGCACTTGCGCCCAGCTACTGAGGTTTACTACCCTTCATTTTTCCCCTCTAATTGACCCATGATCGACAACTTCTCCACAAGCCCTTACCGTTCCCCCAGTTAACTCCCCACACGAGCAAGTATGGACCCACTCTCACCGCACCTCATCAAGAGGACGACAGTAGACTTAGACCACGCTCCAAGCACAGACCAAGATGGCACCCACCCACTCAGAACCCCGCACATTGTTACCTCTCACACACTTAATATCGCACATGCAACATGCGCATCATATGTCCCAGACGCATCATGTCGGAGTATTCCCCGTCATGACGCGCATCTCGTCACGTAGATAGAGGGGCAGCCGATCGCGAACATCCCGCTACTTACAACCACAGCACCACCCGCGGCAGTTAGACTGGGACCGGGAGCGGAATGGCTTCCGCACCGACCGTACGTCGCGCACACAGCGCGGGGGAATGAGGAGAGCACGACTATGAGTATCTTCGACCGCTTCGAGAATGCCGTGGAGAGGGGCGTCAATGGCGCCTTCTCACGCGTGTTCCGGTCGGGGATCAAGCCCGTGGACATCACCACGGCGATCCGCCGCGCCATGGACGATTCCGTCCAGGAGGTCTCCGCCTCGCGCATCATCGCAGCGAACCACTTCACCGTCTACGCCTCACGTGAAGACCTCTTCTCTCTCGAAGCCTCCCTTGACGTCCTCGCCGACGAGTTCGCCCAGCAGGCCACCGAGCACGCCTCCAACAACGACTACTCCCTCCTCGGCCCCGTCAGCATCGAATTCGTCGCTGACTCGACCGAAGCCGCCGGCACCCTGAAAGTCGCCGCCGAAAACCGCAGAGGTGCCGCAGCCCCCGCCACTGCCTCGTCTGCCTCCCCCGAACACCCCATCATCGACATCGACGGTGACAAGTGGCTGCTCACCGAACCCGTCACCGTCATCGGTCGCGGCTCCGAAGCCGACATCGTCGTCAATGACTCCGGCGTATCGCGCCGCCACCTCGAACTTCGCATCACCCCCACCGGAGTGATCGCGACCGACCTAGGTTCCACCAACGGATCCTTCGTCGAAGGCCATCGCATCGATGCAGCAACCCTGCTCGATGGCAACCAGATCGTTATCGGACGTACCAAGATCCTCTTCTGGACGCATCCTGACCAGAGCGGAGTTTAATGAAGTGACCACTGACCTCGCATTTACCGTATTCCGCATCGGGTTCCTGGTGCTGCTCTGGCTCCTCGTGCTCGCAGCCGTCAACACGCTGCGACGCGACATTTTCGGCACCGTCGTCACCCCACGCGGCAAGGGACGAGACAAGGCCGCTTCCCGACGCAAGGCCTCGCGCACCCGGCGCAAGGAGACAAAGCGGACCTCCACCAACCCGCTGATGCCCAAGGATCTCCTGGTCACCGGCGGGCCGCTGGTTGGCACCATGCTGCCCCTCGGCGAAGCGCCCATCGTCATCGGCCGCTCCCCCGCGTGCACCCTCGTTCTCGAAGACGAGTACGCCTCCAGCCGCCACGCAGCGCTCACTCCGCAGGCCGACGGCTGGTGGATCGAAGACCTCTCGAGCCGAAACGGCACGTTTATCGACGACGAGCGCCTGATGCAGCCGCGTCAACTCAGGATCGGCGACATCATCCGCATCGGCCAGACGACTCTCGAATTGGTGGGTTGATATGCCAGGCAATGCCGTTCAATTCCACTATGCCGCCCGCTCCGACGTGGGCCTCGTGCGCTCCAACAACCAGGACTCCGGCTACGCCGGAGCGAACCTGTTGGTCCTCGCCGACGGCATGGGTGGGCCTGCCGGCGGCGACATCGCGTCGTCGGTGGCCCTCGCGCACCTGGTCCCCCTCGACACCGACTCGCACCCCGCAGACTCCATGCTGCCCCTCCTGCGCGAGGCCCTCCTTGACGCCCACGAGGAACTCACCGACCGCTCGAGCCGCGACCGCGACCTCGAAGGCCTGGGCACCACCTGCATCGCCCTCATGCGCTCCGGCAACCGCCTGGCCATGGTCCACATCGGCGACTCGCGCGCCTACGTGCTGCGCGGTGACACGCTCACTCAGGTCACGACAGACCACTCCTTCGTGCAATACCTGGTCGACACCGGCCAGATCACACCCGAGGAAGCCGAGCACCACCCCAACCGCAACGTCGTCCTGAAAATCCTCGGCGACGCGCAGGCCGACGTGTCCCCCGACGAAACTATCCGCACGGCCGTCGTCGGCGACCGCTGGATGCTGTGCTCCGACGGTCTGTCCGGCCTCGTCTCCCCCGAGACGATCGGCCAGGTCATGGCTGATTTCGCCGACCCCGGCGAATGCGCCGAAGAACTCATCCGCCTCGCCCTCCTGGGCGGTGGACCCGACAACATCACGTGCGTCATCGCGGACATCGTCCCCGCCGGATCCTTCCCGCCCGCACCCCCGCAGATCGTCGGTGCCGCTGCCATCGACCGCAACGCCAAGTCGCGCGGCGGCCAGGGAGCGGCTGCGCGCGCGGCCGCGCTAGGAGCCAAGGCCTCGGGCCACGGTGCCGACTTTGACGCCAGTCCCATCGAACTCAAGCCCCGCACCTCCTGGTGGACCCCCATCTTCGTGTCCCTCGTGACCGTCCTCGTGGTAGCCGCGTCCTGGCTGTCCTGGAAGTGGACGCAAACGCAGTACTACGCGATCGGCCAGGACGGATACGTCGTCATCTACCAGGGCATTCCCCAGGCCATCGGGCCCTGGCGCCTCTCTCACGCCGTCGAAGTCTCCGACGTCGCGCTCTCGGACCTGTCCCCCGTGGACCGCCAACGCCTCGACACCCCGGTGCTGCGCTCCTCCCGCGAGGAAATCGACGAGTACATCGAGGGCCTCAAGCATTCCTCCGTCACGCCGCCGACCGGCCACCTCGGACCCGTCCCGCAGTCGGGTGAGCCCCAATCCGGAACCCAGAGCGGAGGAAACTCCTGATGGCAACCGTCTCGATCGCTCCCGCTAAGCCACGCCGATTCCTTGAGCTGGGCCTCACGGCCCTGGCCCTAGCCGTCGGCATCTCCGGCTACGTGCTTTCGTCGCTGAACTTGACAAAAACCATCCCCGCGAACCTCATCCCGCAGATCGGGGTGCTCATCGCCCTTGCCATCATTGGCGAAGTCGGCATCCACTTCCTGGCACCCTACGCAGACCCTGTGATCCTGCCGATCGCAGTGGCCCTGACGGGCCTGGGCCTGGCGATGATCTACCGCCTGGACCTGTCCTACGCGAAAAACGACGAGGCCGAGGTCGGCTACAAGCAGGCGCTCTTCGTGGGCATCGCAATCGTCGTCGCCGCCATCATCCTGATTTCGCTACGCGACCACCGCATGCTGCGCCGCTACACCTACACCTTCGGCGCGCTGTCCCTCTTCCTGCTACTCCTCCCGATGATCCCCGGCCTCGGCCAGGAGACCTTCGGCGCGCGCGTGTGGATCCGCCTGGGTCCCGTCTCGATCCAACCCGGTGAGCTCGTCAAGATCACGCTCGCCATATTCTTCGCCGGATACCTGGTCACCAACCGTGACAATCTCGCGATCGGCGGCCGCAAATTCCTGGGCATGCGCCTACCACGCGCCCGCGACCTCGGCCCCATCATGATCGTCTGGCTCATCGGCATCGCGATCCTCGTTCTCCAACGCGACCTCGGCACGTCGCTGCTCTTCTTCAGCTTGTTCGTCGCAATGCTGTACGTGGCCACCAACCGCGTATCCTGGCTGTTCATCGGTTTCACGCTCTTCGCCCCCGCCGTCGCCCTCGCCGTCCGCTTCTTCGCCCACGTGCAGACGCGCTTCAACGGCTGGCTGCACGCCTTCGAACCCGAGTTCTACTACGGCGGTTCCTACCAGCTTGCGCAGGGTATTTTCGGCCAGGCATCGGGCGGCCTCATGGGTGCCGGATGGGGACGCGGCTACCCGGACCAGGTTCCGCTGGCCAACTCCGACTTCATCCTCTCCTCCCTGGCCGAGGAGCTGGGCCTCACCGGCATGGCTGCGATCCTGATCCTGTACCTGATCCTCGTCCAGCGCGGCCTGCGCGCAGCCCTGACGGTGCGCGACGGCTTCGGTAAGCTTCTGGCCACCGGCCTAAGCTTCTCCCTGGCCGTCCAGCTCTTCGTGGTGCTCGGTGGCATCACCCGCCTCATCCCGCTGACGGGCCTGACGGCACCGTTCCTGGCGGCCGGTGGCTCCTCAATGGTGTCCTCATGGATAACCGTCGCACTGCTGATCCGCGTGTCAGACGCTGCCCGCCGCCCGGCGTCCACGCAGTCCCCGTGGAACTCCGGTATTCCGGCGGCACTGGGGGTGAACGAGTAACGCATGAACGCACAGATTCGCAAGATCTTCGTCGTCGTCCTGATCATGTTCGCCATGCTGGGCTTGGCGATAACAAACACGCAGTTTATTTCCGCGCCCTCGCTGAACGCAGACCCGCGTAACGTGCGCACGACCCGCCACGCCGCGGAAGTCGACCGCGGACCCATCATCGTGGAAAAAACGGCGATCGCCTCCTCTGAACTCGAAGAGGACTCCAATCGCTACACGCGCGTCTACGACGAGGGTCCCCTCTACGCATCGGCCACAGGCTACTTTTCGGCAATCGGCTACGGGGCAACCGGCATCGAGGAAGCTGAGGCGGACGTTCTCGACGGCCAGTCTCAGACTCTGCTCGGGCAGCGCCTGCGCAACCTCCTGACGGGCGAAAAGCGCCAGGGCGGCGGTGTCGAGCTGACGCTGAGCGCCTCCATGCAGCAGGCAGCAGCCACCGCGCTCGGCGACCGCAAGGGTGCCGTTGTGGCGCTGGACGCCAAGACCGGCGCGATCCTCGCCCTCTACTCTTCCCCGACCTTCGACCCGAACACGCTGGCTTCCAGCGACGGGGGCAAAGTGAGCGACGCCTACGCGGCGCTGGAAGCCGATCCGAGGAAACCGATGCTCAACCGCACGATCTCGGAACGCTACGCGCCCGGCTCGACGTTCAAGGTCATCACGGCCATCGCCCTGATCGAGAATGGCATTGCCAATCCGGACACTCACATGGCTTCGCCCGTAACAACAACCCTTCCGGGCACGGTCACACAGGTTTCCAACATCGAGTCCTCGACCTGTGGCGACGGCAACCCGACCCTGACCGAGGCATTCGCACGCTCGTGCAACACAACGTTCGTGCTGGCCTCTCAGCAGCTGACAAACCAGCAGCTCACGGACGTCACGAACCGCTTCGGTTTTGATCATGAACAGCAAATCCCGCTGACGGTCATCCCCTCCGTGTTCCCCTCCGACGCGGACAGGGCACAGCTCGCCATGAGTGCAATCGGCCAGTACACGGTCCAGACCACTCCCATGCAGATGGCCCAGGTCGCGCAGACGATCGCCAACGGCGGCCAGATGATGGCGCCCTACCTGATCAAGCAGATCGTCGACGCTGACAACCAGACCATGCGTAAGACCAAACCGATGGACGCCGGTCGGCCGATCTCCGCGGACACAGCCTCGAAGCTCACCAGCATGATGCAGGCCGTCGTCTCCCAGCCGTACGGCTCCGGTACCCCGATGGCTATCCCCAACGTGTCGGTAGCAGCCAAGACCGGAACCGCCGAGACCGGCGAGGGCGACCGCGCGAACGCGTGGGCCATGGGCTTCGCCCCCGCAGACAACCCCCAGATCGCCTTTGCCGTCATCGTCGAAGGTGACGACAATGTTCCCACGCCGCACGGCGGAGACGTGGCCGGCCCGGTCGCCCGGGCCGTCCTGGAAGCGGGGCTCCAGTGAGTGTCCCGCGCATGACAACCGGTGCCGGCCGCGTCCTCGGAGGCCGCTACACGCTACTCACCCCCATCGCACAGGGTGGAATGGGTGAGGTGTGGAAGGCCCGCGACCGCGTCAGCGGCCACATTGTCGCCGCAAAGGTTCTACGTCCCGAGCTGACAGGCGAGGAACTCTCGCTGTCACGCCTGCGCCTCGAGGCCCGCAACTCGATGTCGATCTCGCATCCGAACATTGCGAACACCCAGGATTCGGGTGAAGAAGACGGCATCGGCTGGATCATCATGGAACTCGTCGACGGCTACCCGCTGACGGACTATCTGCGCGGTGGCTCACGCATTGAGCCCGAATACCTCATGCCAATCCTCGTGCAGGTTGCGATGGCGCTCGGTGCTGCCGCACGCGCGGGCGTCGTGCACCGCGACATCAAGCCGGCGAACATCCTCGTTCGCCCGGACGGCATGGTGAAGCTGACCGACTTCGGCATCTCCCGCGCGAGGGACCAGGTCAACCTGACCGCCGCGGGCATGGTCATGGGTACCGCCCAATACCTACCGCCGGAACAGGCAATGGGCGAGACCGCCACGCCCATCGGCGACCTCTACGCCCTCGGCGTCATCGCTTACGAGGCCGCCGCTGGCCGCCGCCCCTTCACGGGCGAAACCCAGGTCGACATCGCGTTCTCGCACGTCAATGACCCGGTACCTCCGCTGCCGGACTTCGTCCCAGAACCCCTCGCCGACGTCATCTTGCACCTGCTGGAAAAGGACCCCGCGAAACGCCCCGAATCCGGTGCCGCCGCCGTCCGCGAGATCGCCGGTGCCGCCAAGGCCATGGGCATATCCGTGACGCCTCGCCCGCTGCCGCTGCCCAAGACCGCGCAGCTCACCCCCGAAACGCGCACGCCTGTCCAGCCCTCCGTCCCGATCCTCGCACCCGTGCGTCACCTAACTCGCCGCACGCTCCCCGACGAGATGCTCCAGCCCCCGTCGGGCCTCGTACCTAGCGTGCGCGCCGCGACCGGCCGCCACGCCGTCGTTCCCCGCATCATCGACGAGGCGACGACCGTCGCGCCCTCATCCTCGATGATCCCAATCACAGGACGCAACACCATGCTCCCACGCATCATCGACGAAACCGCACCGCCGCCGTCCACCAACCCCCTGTCTCCACCCACGCGGGTGCGTCGCATCATCCCCGATACGACCGGCGAACAGACACTGGTGTCCGGTTCCGTGCGTTCCCTGACGTCTACGGGACGCCACACGGTCGTTCCCTCGAGTCCACAGGGGCCGATCTCGGCCTCGATCCCCACGCGCGTCGTCTCCAAGCCCGCGGCGGTTCCCGAACCGTCCTCGCCCCGCACCGCCAAGACCGCCACCACCAAGACCCCCACCGCGAAGGCCGCGGTGCCAACTGCGACCCCCACTCCTGCCACGCTCGTCGACCCGTCGCAGGCGGCTACACCAATGAAGCCCGTGGCGCGCCCCACGGCCACCGAGCGTCCGGCGACGCCCACGGCCCCCAAGCCGACCCAACGTCCAACACCACCCGCGCGCCCCACGGCCACCGAACGTCCGGCAACACCCGCGCGCCCCACGGCCGCCGAGCGCCCGACAACACCCGCGCGCGCCGAGGCACCGGCTCCCAAGAAGCCCACCACGGCCTCGTCGACCCCACGCAAGGAGCCAAAACCCACGCCCACACAGGCACCCGCTACGCCCGTTGCGCCCACGGAAGCCGAGCGGCGCGCCGCCCTCAACGAGCGCCTGCGCCAGCGGGCACAAGACCGCCAGGCCGAGGACGCCGCCGAAGCACACCGTCGCGCCCAGGTCGCTCGCGAAGAAGAGGCCCGCCAGCATGAGCTACGCGAAGCCCGCGAAGCACGCCAACGCCGCGAGGCCCGCCAACGGCGCGAAGCCGAGCAGGCTCAGCGCGAGTCCGCGCGCCCCTCCTCCGCGCCCGATCCCCAGCCGTCCCGCGACGTCAAGGACGAGCGCGCAAAGTCCACCAAGGCCTCGTCGAAGACCACGACGACCACCAGCTCCACGCCGCGCGTCTACGGGACCGTTCCCCAACCCCGTGGCAAGGACAAGAAAAATAAGAGTGCGTCCACGCGCCCACGTCGCTCCGTGTACGAGTCCAAGCCCAAGAAGGACTCGCGCGGACCGCACTGGCACAAACTTGACGCCCGAACCACCGAACGCAAAGGCCCGGCAGCGAAGACCGCCTACTCGCGCAGCGTCGTTGCCCCGCCGGTCCCTGCATCTAAGAAGTTAATCCGCATTGCGGTCATCGCACTCATCGTGATCGCGCTGACCGTACTCGCGGTCTTTACGATCAAATCCATGCTGAGCTCCCTCATCTCAAGCAACGCGGGGGCAACCATCACCGAGGAGGTTAGGACATGGCACAGCCCATGGCCCACCGTCTAGCTGGCCGATATGAGGTCCGCTCGCTCATCGGGCGAGGCGGAATGGCCGAAGTCCACCTGGGCTTCGACACTCGCCTGTCGCGCGTCGTCGCCATCAAGATGCTACGACGCGACCTGGCGCTGGACTCGATCTTCCAGGCGCGGTTCCGCCGCGAGGCTCAGTCGGCAGCGTCGCTGAATCACCCAAACATCGTCGCCGTTTACGACACCGGCGAAGAAATCGTCTCGGACACGACCAACCGGTCCATCGCGATCCCCTACATCGTCATGGAGTACGTCGAGGGGCACACCGTCAAGGAGCTGATCTCCGACGGCACGGCCGTCCCGATCAATGAGGCTATCGAGATCGTGTCGGGTGTTCTGTCCGCCCTGCAGTACTCGCACGACAACCACCTGGTGCATCGCGACATCAAGCCGGGCAATATCATGTTGACGTCGGACGGCAAGGTCAAGGTCATGGACTTCGGCATCGCCCGTGCCCTGACTGACTCGCAGTCCACCATGACGCAGACGAACGCCGTCGTCGGCACCGCGCAGTACCTCTCCCCCGAGCAGGCGCGCGGTGAGACCGTGGACGAGCGCTCCGACCTGTACTCGACGGGCGTCGTGCTCTTCGAGCTGCTGACGGGCCGCCCGCCCTTCAAGGGCGACTCGGCCGTCGCCGTCGCCTACCAGCACGTCGAGCAGATCCCGCCCACACCCTCGTCGATCCTGTCCGACATCCCGGATTCCCTGGATCGAGTAGTCCTCAAGGCGCTCGCGAAGAACCGCGACGACCGCTACTCGAGCGCCACCGCGATGCTCTCGGACCTGCAGCGCGTTGCACGCGGCATGGACGTGGGTGCCCCACCTGCCGACTCGTGGGCGACCGAGGTGCTGCCCGCAGCCGGTCTCGTCGGTGCGCGCGCCGCAGCACCGACGACCACCTCCACGGTGAGAACGTCCGCGGCAGGGACCCCCTCGACATCGACGTCAACGTCGCTGCCCGCCGTCTCCTCCGACGACGATGGGACGAGTAATGCTGCCGCTGCCCGCAAGCGCCGCGCCGCGATCATCGCGGCCCTCGTCGCCATCGCGCTGCTCCTCATCGGCGGCAGCGTCTGGGCGCTGAGCCGCAGCGCCGCTGAGCCGGAGACCGTCGCCGTCCCCAACGTCGTTGGACTGTCTCAAGCAGACGCAAAGTCCCAGATCGAGGCCGCCGGCCTGACTTGGGAGCTCAATCCCGACAAGGTCGCCTCCGATACCGTTGACAAGGATTCGGTCGCCTCAACCGACCCCGCAGGCGGCACCCAGGCCGAGAAGGGTGCCACCGTGCGCGTCACTATCTCATCCGGCCCCGACTCGGTCACCCTGCCAGACAACCTGGTCGGTATGAGTCCCGACGACGCCCGTAAGGCCGTCGAGGCGCTGGGCCTGAAGTGGGATGTCAACTCCAGTAAGGTCGCTTCCGACACCGTGCCCGAGGGCAAGGTCGCGCAGACCAACCCCTCCCCCGGCTCGAAGGTCAAGGCCGGTCAGACGATCACCGCCTACCTGTCCTCCGGCTCCAACCAGGTTGAGGTCCCCGACCTGTCGGGTATGAGCCAGGACCAGGCGCGCAGCGCCCTCAAGGCAGTCGGCCTGGAACTCGGCAACGTGTCGACCGTCGACTCCGACAAGGAGAAGGATCGCATCGTCGAGCAGGATCCCGATAGCGGTTCCACGGTCAAGAAGGGCACCAGCATCGCCGTGTCCGTGTCCAGTGGCAAGGCCGCACAGGTAGAGATCCCCTCCGTCGTCGGCATCGGCCGCGAGGACGCTGAGGCGCAGCTCAAGGCCCTGGGCCTGACCGTGACCGTCGAGGAAGTCACCGGTACCCAGCCCGCCGGCCAGGTTACCGCCGTTGAACCCGGCGTGGGTTCGAAGGTGGACAAGAACTCGACTGTGAAGCTCAAGGTCTCGAAGGGTTCCATATTCTCGACGCCCAGCCCGTCGCCCTCCACTAAGAAATAGTCCGACTCACCCAACGATCAGGGCCCGCACCGACAGGATTCCTCCTGGGGTACGGGCCTTGTCGTATGCGATGCTGGCCTTGCGTGCGGGGTGCGGGCCCGTCGTGTGTGGGGTGGGTTCCGCTCCACATGCATGCGCTCCTGTCACGGCTTCCAGGGCGGGTACGAGGCCGTGGCGGGATTCGCGCAGCGTGCGCGGACTGTCTTGAGCTTCGGTGCATCATTCGGGCAGCTTGCGAGGACTGTTCTGAGCGTCAGCACGAATACGAGGCCGTGACAGCTATGCGGGTTCCACGCGGCGCCTGTGCGTCCTCGCGATTCTCCCCGCATGCGGCCACCCACAAGCAAGCACACCTACGGCGTGCCTTCAATACCGCCGACGTCGCGGCTGTACTCACTGAACGTGTCCAGCCAGTGGGCTGGTGACGCGCCCCCTACAGCTTGAAGCGCTCCGCGACGACGGGCTTCAGGGACACGGCCCGCTCGCGCACGCCAGCATCGCCGCAGGCGGCCAGCCAGTTGGCGAACATGAGGTGCCCGGACTGGGTCATGACGGACTCGGGGTGGAACTGGACGCCTTCGAGGGGCAGGGAGCGGTGGCGCACGCCCATGATGATGCCGGATTCGGTGCTCGCGGAGACCTCGAGTTCGTCGGGCATGGTTGAGGGGTCGATCGTGAGGGAATGGTAGCGGGTGACGGTCAGCGGCGAGGGGACGCCTTCGAACACGCCGCGCCCGTCGTGGGTGATGACGGAGGTCTTGCCGTGCATGAGTTCGGGTGCGTGCCCCACGGTCGCGCCGAACAGCTCGCCCAGGGCCTGGTGGCCCAGGCACACACCCAGCATCGGAATGCCGTGCTCGGCGCAGTCGGCAATAGTCTGCAGGGAAGCGCCGGCGCTCTTGGGGTCGCCGGGTCCGGGGGAAATGAGGACGCCGTCGTAGCCGGCCTCGAACCACGCGGGATCCACGACGTCGTTACGCACGACGTCCACAACAGCGCCCAGGTGACGCAGGTATCCCACAATCGTGAAGACGAACGAGTCGTAGTTGTCGACGCAGAGGATTCGTGCCATCGCCGGTCCTTTCATGTACGAGGCCGTAGCCCCTTCTCCGGCCTCCATCGTAGGGCGCTCCCCCAGTGGGCGCGCGACCGCTGTCCGACAAACGGGCGGTGCGGTGCGGAAAGCGGCGGCATAGAAAGCGGCGACGCATTCACGAATGAGAGATGGGAGACCGACCCGCGCCCGTGGGTACAGCCGAGCAGAAATTCTTACATCCACGGTTCGCGACCCCGCCTAACGCCCGCGGATACGACACGAGGCCGGGTGGCCCCGGCCTCGTCTCATCCACAAGCGGGTAGCTCAGGCGCCGCCGACGGAGGACTGTCCCAGTTCCAGGTAGGACTGGACCCAGGGATAGACCCAGGTGAAGAGGGCGGCGATGCCCGCGCCGATGAGGGCCAGGGATTCGATGACTTTGAACCAGGTGGGGCCGGGCAGGTGGCGGAAGATCCATGCGTACATGTGGGGTCCTTTAGTTCGTGGGTTCGTCGACGAGTTCGGCGGGGACGCCTGTGTCCTTGGGGGTCCAGGATTCGAACTTGAGGTGAACGATGTAGCGCTGCCAGTTGCCGTATTCGGGGTGGCAAGTCGTCATGGTCATCCAACGCTCGGTGGGGGTTTTGGACCAGGAGAGGTCATCGATGACGGGAGCGACGACGCGCATCTGCGCGGGGTCGGTGGCGTCGATGATCTCGGAGGAGACCATAGAGTAGACGAGGTAGCGGTCGTCGACTTCTACGACGACCTTGTCACCCTGGGTGAGGCGGTCGATCCAGCGGAAGTTGTTGCCGTAGGTGCGGCGGTGGCCGGCGACGGAGAAGTTGCCGACGCCGCCGGGTTGGGTGGTCATGTCGTAGTGACCGGCCCAGCCCTGGTCGAGGACGTAGGAGGTGGTGCCTTCAGCCAGCGGGATCTTCATCCAGTCCCAGGTGGGTACGTGGACGAGGCCGTAGACCTCGCCGGATGCAACCTCGCGCGTGAACTCGGGTGGTGCGTCCGTTCGGGTCTCGCCTTGGGTGCGCTTGGAGGGCTGGTGCTCTTCTTCGTACGAGGCAATGGTCTGGGTGACCTGGCCGGCAACCTGGTAGGTCGTCCAGTAGAGCTGCCACACGGAAAACAGACCGATGACGAACGCGAAGGTGATGAGCAGCTCGCCGATGACGCCGACGATGTTCCAGAAGATGTTGGAGCTCTTTTTCTTTGTCGGAGTGGCTTGAGCGATGTGTTCACCCATTCGTTTCCTCCACGGTTGCATAGTTGACGGTGAGCGAGGTTGTTGCAGGCGCGAAGCTTAGGGAGTCTTTGGTCTGCATGTCCCACCCGAGGCCGTACTTTGACACATAAGCCTGATAATTCACCATACGTGGGTTTGCAGTAACCGTCGCACGCAGGGTGTCAGGATCACCGATTGCTTGAATCACAAAGGGCGGGGAAAAGCTGGTTCCGTCGACCAGGATGACGTTACCGATGCATCGAATGACGGTTCGGTTGGTGATGCGTACGCCTTGGACTGTCATGGCTTCAGCACCGCCAGCCCACAGGGCGTTCATGGTGTCTTCGATGTCCTGCTGGTGGATGACGAGGTCGTTGGGGGTTGCGCCGGCGGGGATGCGACCGGGGGGCGCGTCGTTGAGGGTGATTTGGACACCGGGACCGGAGACGGGGCGCGTGGATTTGGCAGTGAAGGCGTCTTCGTCGGGGGTGGGCGCGCCGGGTTGGGAGGTGGAGAAGTTTTGTATCTGTGCGTCGAGGGCACCAACCTCGGCGTCGAGGGCGGCGACCTGGGCTTGCCGGGTGTGCACGAGGGTTGTGAGGTCCGAGGTCCCGGCGGGGTTTTTGCGTTCGTTGAGGGAGGAGATGGAGAAGAGCAAGCCGGAGGCGATGGTGACGGCGAGGATGGCGGCCGTGTGGCGGACCTTGCGTGGCTGCATCATTCTCTCTTTCTGTGGCGCTGCGGTTGGGTACTTCCTATGTCCGAGACTACGCTAGAGTATCGACTAATTCATCACCGCCGGGCGGTTTGTCTTCCCGCGCGGGCCAGTAGAAAGGACCCGACGTGGCCGAATCGAAAAAGCGCAAGAAGAATGGGCGCGAGGTCGAGGACGATACCGAGATCAAGAATTGGACGGATGGTATTCCGCTCAGCCCGGTCTGGTGGGCTCCGACGTTCGTGACGCTCATGATTGTGGGTCTGCTGTGGGTTGTCGTGTTCTACATTTCCCAGGGCGTGTACCCGATTCCGAAGATCGGTCAGTGGAATATTGCGGTGGGCTTGGGCACGATGATGGTGGGTTTCCTGATGACGTTGCGTTGGCGCTGAGCGCGCGTCGTTTCGCGTGAAACGTGAGTGTGGGGCGTTCCGGTTGTGACCGGGACGTCCCACTTCGTGTATGGACGAGGCCGTGGCTGGCCGGGTGATTATGCTCGGCTGAGCTGGACGCGCATGCCGGCGTCGTACATGCCCCGGAGGGAGCGTCCGGCGAGGCCGTCTTCGAGGCGCGCGGGGTGGGCGCTGGCGAAGGATATGACGGTCGTGGCACCGGCGTGAAGGAGCGCGGGGGACGCGGGCGTGGAGGGACCCAGGACGATGGTGTGGGCGTTCGAAGCGAGGGTGAGGAGGCGCGGCATGGTCTTGTTGACGAAGGCGGAGCCGGAGATGAAGACGTAGTCCATGTCGGGGAGTAGGTACTCGCAGGCGGAATCGGGGTAGTCGCCCTCGAAGAGGTTGCGTTCGAGGATGGTGAGTTCGGCGGCGTCGGGCATGGCTGCAGCCGCGAAGGGGAAGTGACCGATGATGGCGACGCGCTTGCCAGCGACGAGGGGCGCGTAGGGGTGGAAGGTACGCGCCCAGTTGTTTTCTTCGCAGGGGGTGAATCCTCGGGCGAGGGCGACCTCAGGGTGGGAGTGGTAGGCGTTGATGGCGGCCACGCCGATGCCTGCGTCCTCGAAGTTCCAGGATTTGGCCATGGCGGCGACGTCGCGCAGGGGGCGTCCGACGAGGTCGGAGGGGTCGTCCGCTATACGAGGCCGTGATTGGACGTTCATGCCGAAGGCCATGCCGACACCGTCGTCGCTGGAGGCGACGCGGCGCCACTTGCCGTCGGTGTGGATTTGGGTGACGGTGATGTCGGAGGGGATCTCGTCGATGAGCTGGTCGTACAGGTCCCAGGGGCTGGTCATGGTGTCTCCTGTGGGGCGCATGAGGGAGGGTCCGGCATTGTGCCGGACCCTCCCTATGTTAGGTCATCCTCAGAAGACTTGCCGAGGCCCTGCAGAGGCGACGACACCCCGATCACGCGCCGTAGACCTCGACAAGGAGGCGGAACACCAGAGCGTTGAGCGCGACGATACCCGCGATCATGCCGAGAGCCACCAGAAGCTGTCGACGATTCTGCGCCGCCTCCGTGATGCCCGAGCGCGGGCGAGCCAGGCGTGCGAGCACCCACGTAGCGGCCACGCCGGCGACCGCGCCCCCGATGTGCGCCTGCCACGAGATGCCACTGGCCAAGAAACCATACACCAGGTTGATGCCCAGCAACGTCAGGATCGGTGTCGTATCGGCTCCCCCCAATCGCTGCAGGACAAACACGGCGCCGAAGAGGCCAAACACCGCACCCGACGCCCCCACCGTACCCACGAAGAGTTCCGACGGCTGAATCAGACACCAGGCGAGGATGAAGGCGGATCCACCCAGCGCACTCACCAGGTAGACAGTGAGGAAACGCCACCAGCCCAGGACGGGTTCGATCGCGCGACCCACCCAGTACAGGGAGAGCATGTTGAACAGGATGTGCAGCAGCCCACCGTGCAGGAACGCGCCCGTCAAGATCGTCCACGGGCGCGACATGAGGAAGAGCGGAACCAACGCGAGAGACGACTTGAGGGAGGGGAACACCCAGGTCGCCAGGTACATGAGGATGCAGATCGCCATCATCGCGTAGGTGACGACCGGCGCACCCATCTGCGCCGCGCGCGACGCCTGGCGCACCCATCCGCGCTTCGAGGATGTGCAGTCCACGCAGATCGAGCGCACCTCGGTCGGAATTAAGCAGTCCACGCACATTGGCCGGTTGCAGCGCTTGCAGTAGTCGACGCTGCGCACGCCCGGGTGGCGCGGACAGTCGGGGGCGGCCCGCGGGTCGGACCGCTGACCGTAGCTCGGCAGGCTCATAGCGTCCCTTTCATTCGTGGGTAAGGGACGAGGCCGGAGTCCCTCATCCCGCCAACTGCGCTGAGCAGCGGGAGCGGCCCCGGCCTCGTCACTGACAAGAGAAAAAGGTCAGTCGACGATCTCGATCGAGTTGATGACCTGCTCCGTCACGGGGCGGTCGTTCGCACCCGTGGGGGTGGTGGCGATGGCGTCGACGACGCGCTTAGAGGCCTCGTCGACGACCTTACCGAAGATCGTATGGTTGCCGAGCAGCCACGGGGTGGGGGCCACGGTGATGAAGAACTGGGAGCCGTTGGTGCCGCGACCCATGCGCTTGCCGGCGTTGGCCATGGCGAGCAGGTAGGGCTCGTTGAAGTTCAGCTCGGGGTGAATCTCGTCGTTGAACTGGTAGCCGGGACCGCCGGTACCGGTGCCGAGGGGGTCGCCACCCTGGATCATGAAGCCGGGGATCACGCGGTGGAAGATGGTGCCGTCGTAGAGGGGACGGGACGTCTTCTGACCGGTCTTGGGGTCGACCCATTCGCGCTCGCCCTTGGCCAGCGTCACGAAGTTGGTGACGGTGTTGGGAGCGTGGTTCGGGAACAGCTCGACGGTGATGTCGCCGGCGGTGGTGTGCAGAATAGCTTTCATGTTGACAATGGTGTCATCTTTTCCTGTGTGTTTCCTGACGGTCGTTCAGCTCACGCCGACTAGTGGGCTGCACATCACAGGCGGATGTTGGACAGGATCGGAGACAACATGGCAACCTCGCCGACTTTCGATGCAGATAAGCTGCGCGCTACCTCTGAGCAGCTTCGCGACGCTGCCGCCGTTTACGCCGGGAGGGTTGCCGTTCGGGCTGCCGATCTGGCGAACCAGGGCGTCGATTGGGCTGCTCCCCGTGCCCAGGCTGCACTGACCAGCGCGATCGAGCACGCAGCCCCCGCGATTGAGAACGCTGCAGCTCGCGCGCAGGCCGCTGCCGCGCACGCCGGCCCCGCGATTGAGAACGCCCGCGAGCACCTGGTGGAGGACTACCTGCCGCGCGCGTCCCTCGCCGTGAACCAGGCGGGTGCCGCCCTGTCGGCACGCGGTTCGCTGTCTGATCGCGCACGCCGCGCTTCCGAGGTGTCGGCCGCCGCCCTGGCGACGCCCACCCGCAAGCGCCGCAAGTGCCGTTTCCTGCGCGCTGTCGGCCTGACCGCCCTGGTCGGCGCGGCTGCCGGTGCGGGCTACATCCTCTGGAAGCGTTCGCAGCCGATCGAGGATCCGTGGGCCGAGGAGTACTGGGCGGATCTGGACACGGATTCCTTCGTGCCGGAGACGGACGCCGAGAAGGCTACCTTCGAGCGCTGATGCTCTGAGGTTCTTGCGCCTCTGGGGGCCTCGACGCAACGCGTCGCGGCCCCCCATGTGTTTGGTGCGCGTTAGCCGTCGCTGACCCGGGCGTCGCTGTGCGTGCCCTCCGATGCGATCATCGCGAAGAGAAGTATCTAATCATCGCGATAATGCCACCGATGATCACCATCAGAAGGCCCCAGGGGGCCACCCAGAAGAGGAATAGGACGGGCAGCCATCCCAGCGCATCGCCACTGTCACCATGGTCACCGGGAATCATACCGACAAAGATCCCCGATAACACGGGAGACAACATGATGACAAACCCGATCACTACAAAGAACGTGGCGAATCCCGACGCGGCGCTATGAGGTTTCTTCGACTGAAATGTCATCCCCTGATGAAAGCTCTGGTCGTTCTGGTGATATCCCTGATAGATCGGACCCGGCTGCTGAGGATCCGCCTCTTGCGTCGCATGTGCCGAGAAAGGATTCACGGGCTGATTCGGGATGCTCATGTTTCTTACTATCCTTTCCGTTGTCGCGGTATCGGCAGCGCTCAATACGACAAGATGCTTATCCGCACCCACACGTCGATCAGGACATAGGCGACGCCGACGATGACCCACGGGGCCGCGTTCAGGATGATTCCTCGTCGGCACCACGACCGCTGACGCGGCGTCACACTCGCCCCAATGCCGATGAATCCCGCGAGAAAACCCACGAGGTTCACGATTCCCAGGAAGCTTCCACCGAAAATGAAGGGGACGATGAAGGAAAGCCCGGCGTACTCGGAGTGTTCACCGTTGACGGAAGCCGCGTAGAGTACGAATCCGCAGGCAAGAAAGAGGATGATCATGATCCATCCCGCGGCTCCGCACCAGAGCGCGACCTTGTCGCTTCCCCGCAGTTTCTCCTGCTGGGAAAACCTGGGCTGCTGATACCCCGGATATCCGGAATAGGGACGATTGAGTGGTGCGCTCATTGTCTCTCCTTCGTGTGACGGTCTACTGCAATGTGCCCGCGTTCGGCTGAGGATACTATCCCTGCCCCTGGTACTGCGCGCTTGCTACGCCGAATAAAAGGAGTTGACCGCTCCTGTGATGACAAGCGGGCTGACGTTCAGGATGAGTCCCAGCCACGCGAGCCTCCAATTCCCAGACCTGTCGAGCATACGAATCAACCCTGTGATCCCACCAATCAGATTCAGGGGGATAACCAGCATCCATGCAATGACCATGTAGAGAGCGATGATCAACTCCCCACTCACAGAGTCCTGCGTCCAATCCGCGTTGGAGGACAGCCATGTGGCCAGGAGAGCCAGAACAATGACGACCCACCCTGCGATTCCACAGGAGATGCTGACCCGGTCAACCCGCGGAGGGAAGCTCACCTGGGGTTGGGCGACATAGGTCTGAGGGTATCCCAGATAGGGTCCGCCACCCTGGTAGAACCCGCCATTCTGGTAGGGGACACCACCCTGGTAGAACCCATCACCCGGATAGAGTCCACCACTCTGGTAGGGCATACTCCCCTGATACGGCACACTATCCCCGCAACTGTCCGGCTGAGGATCGCTGATCGGCACAGTCATTCACTGCTCCTTGCCCTTATGTCTAGTGCGTGCTGCCGCCCATCACCCAGAGGATAAAACAGATTGCGAAATAGATATATGGACTCACATTGAGGACGCTCCCCAACCAATTCAACCGCCACTTCCTCGACCGATCCGAGAGCCTCATGATACCGATGATCAGGCCAGTCATGTTGAGGGGGACCATGACCGAAATTGTCATCTGCGGAATAAAGCCGACGAAACGTAAGACTGAGTGATGGGTCTTTCCAAATTCCGTGCTGGTCAGCAGCCAAAGCCCCAGATAGGTTGTCAGGTGCAGCGCCCACACCGCCGCCCCGCAAGCAATGGACACCCAGTTGACCCGCGGGGGCATCTGCACCTGGGGGCCGCCCGCATAGGCCTGTGGATACCCCTGGTAGGGCACCCCACCCGGGTATGTGTTGGTCCCCTGCGGCGCAGCCTGCCCAGGCACATAGGGAGCCGCGGGTATCCCGCCCTGATATCCTCCGCTCGGATAGGTGTTTGAGTTCGGGGCGCGAGAATCCGACATTGTCACAATCGCTCCTTCATGAGTTGATCATCGCGGAAATTCCAGCGCAGCCGCACGCCCTCACGAGTATCCCGACGGCGGGCATGCACCCACAAACATTGTTGGACGCATGGGCTGAGCCTCGCCTCAGCGACCTACGCGAAAAGCATCAGCGCGAACATTAAGACAACGAACATAACGTAGGGGCTCGCGTTGAGAAGAATTCCCAGCCAGTTGAGCTTCCGTACCTTCGGCGTCCCCGTAGCCCCCACGATTCCAATAATGCCACCGGCGAGATTCACCGGGCCAATAAAAATCATGGCGAAGAGCGGAAAGAAGCCGATTATATCTTTGCCACTCGGGTCAGGATCGGACGCGCTAGCTCGCAGAGCCAGCCACATGGCCAGCACCGTCAGGCCGATGAGAGTCCACCCGACAACACCCAAGATGATCGATACCCAGTTCACCTTCCGAGTCACAGGCCCTTGAGGCACGGGCGCATAGCCCGGCGCAAATCCCTGCGGCGCAGTCGAATACCCCTGGGGCGCCCCCCGATAGACGGGCTGCCCGGGCGCGTATGGAGCTGCGGGCTGTCCGGGCGCGTAGGGAGTCGCGGGTTGTCCCACGGGCTGCTGAGGATAAGGCGTACTCATCAGGTTCCTCCTCTGTTGCACTGACATGCGGTGACAATCCGTCTCTCGACTGGTGTGCCACAAATGCGCAGCACAGACAACGATGCTGTGAAGAGCCCCCACATCCCCTTTCCGAAAATTCTTTCAAGAATTGAGATTATCGAAGAGGGAAGACCCGCGCAAGATGCGCTCACCCGAGGAGAGCGCGCAGTACCTGGGCAACCCCGGCCTCGTTATTGGAAGGCGCGACGAAGCGCGCGGCCTCGATGACGTCCTGCGAGGCATTCGCCATCGCAAACGACAGGTCGCCCTCGCTCATCATCGACAGGTCGTTACCCGCGTCGCCAAAGACCGCGGTCTGGGAGCGATCCACGCCGAGGAAACGCTGCAGGTCGCGCACGGCGCTGCCCTTGTCGACGCCACGAATCTGCAAGTCGGCCCAGTTCGCGCCGGAAATCGCGTACTGGTGGGTGTCGGCGAAGTGCGCCAGCGTCGCCTCTGCAAGCGCGCCAACCGGGCCGATGGCGTAGACCGCCAGCTTGACGATCGCGTCGTCGCTCGTACCCGCCTCGATGGCGTCGATGACGGCGATCTGATCATCCACACACTGGGTGCGGTGGTAGTAGGGGGCGACGCCCTCGACGAAGAGGTCGTCAGTACGCTCGACGTAGGCGAATTGCTTGCCGCACATGACCAGGCCGCCGTCGATCCCGTTCGGACCCGACGTGGCCTCGCGGACCAGGCGGATGACCTCGCGCACGGTGGGGGCGTCGACGGGGCTGGAGGAGACCTCGACGCCGTCACGCATGACGATGCCACCATTCTCCCCGATGACCGTCATGCCGGGGCGACCGGGGAACATGTCGATGAGGGTCCACACCTGGCGCCCTGACGCGGGCGCGAAGGTGACGCCGCGCTCGTCCATCAGATCGAGGAGTTCATCCATGCCGAGCGGGAAGTTCTTGTCGTCGTCCAGGAGGGTGCCGTCCATGTCGATGGCGGCCAGGCGCAGGTCAGCGCCCGCGTAGCGCGCGGGGTCAGTGGGGGTCGTCATATCTCCATTGTGCCTGACCGCAGGGCCAGGTGCTCACGACCTACGACGAGGCCGGAGTAACGTCACGCTGCCTCGTGCAGACAGTGAGATCATCACTTCGTCAAAGGTCTCCCACGCTCTACTCGCGTCCTTCGCGCACGCTGGCGAGGATGCGGCGGCGCAGGGGAACGGTCGCCTCGGAGACAGGATCACGTTCAGGGAAGCCACACAGGCCCCATGCAAGAAACGGCACACATCTGGTCAGCTTCCGATCACTCTGGAGGCTACAGAAGAGCATGGATCAAAAACAAGGACCATAGATAACCACTACTCGAAACGCGAAATTACGCACAGCAGAGCGAAAAGCATGAAAGCCAGACGGGAAACACATACACTCGCCAGAAAGACATGACCTAGAGAGGGGGTCAGATGATGACGGATCAGAACAAGGTGTTCACGGTTGCAGAGCGAATCCTGGCCACCGATCCTTCTTGCGACAAGATGAAGCTGCACAAGCTCCTGTACTACGTACAGGGGTGGTCGCAGGCTTGGACGGGTCATCCCCTGTTCCACGAGGCTCCTGAAGCATGGAAGTTCGGCCCTGTCTACAAAAGCGTGTATACAGCACAGAAAAGTGGTGCTCTGCACTCTAGCCCCACGAGCATAGCTTCTCTGACCAAGGCAGAAATCGCAGTGATCGATGCCGTCGTAAGCGCGTACAAGACGAGCGACCCGTGGACTCTTGCGGAACGAACCCACCAAGAGGAACTATGGATCGAGGCACGTGCCGGACTCCCAAGTAATGCTCCTTCATCTGAGCAGATGTCCCTGCAGACAATGATGCGCTACTTCTCCACTGCCTCCGGACCCGAGCGTCCCCAGGCCCTGGATTGTGATTTTCAGCCGGTTTCTCGCAGTTTCATGGAAAGTGAGAATCAACGCTGGGCTGGCCTGTTGGCCCGTCTTGGATCGTGACCACCGATCCTAGCGACAAGCTGTTCGAGTTTGCGGTCTGCTACGCGCGCACCGAGTGTTCCGGTTCTTTGATCTCGGAACACAAGCTTCGGAGCGCGTGTGGCAGACCCTTCCAGACCTTCGATGGATCCTTGCTGCATCCAACCGTCGTCAGTCAGGCTGCTGCTCTCTTAGAGGGAATCGTCTTAGCTCAAGCGTTTGACGACGGGAACAAAAGAACCGGCTGGATGACCCTCATTTACTTCCTTGCTTGCCATCGACAAACCCTCCGGGGCATATCCGATGCAGAGGGCGAAGAAGTGGTGGTTTCCGTCGTCACTCACAATCTTCCCCTCGCGGACTTCGCAAGCTGGATCGCCCAGCACCTCGTACCGCTTACCGAGTAGCCACAAGCAGTTCAAAACCGTTAATGCTGACACGCGCAATCGTCACACAGCAAGCGGCGGCTACTCGACACCAGCTCCATAAGTTGCCCCGGCCTCGTCGATAGGGGGACGAGGCCGGGGCCGGGACATGCGTCAACGCTGAAGAGGGCTACTCACGTCCCTCGCGCACGCTGGCGAGGATGCGGCGGCGCAGGGGCACGGTCGCCTCGGAGGCGGCAACGATGAGGAGCACGCCCACGAGCGCGGAGGCGAGGGCCACGAGGACCCCCTTGCCTCCGTCAGCCGCGAGCAGCGGCGACAGGAACACCATGCCGAGCAGCATCGAGCCGACGATCATGACGAACGCGGGGATCGCGACCTCGAGTCGGCGGCTGCGGTCCATGAAACCGTTCGGAGAGCCCATGTAGGACAGGGCACGCACCTGGTCGGCGGAGTCGAGGACGCGGATCGACTGGTTAACTGCGGTCGACACGGCACCCAGGGCGAGAGTGATCGCGAAGGTCAGCAGCATGCCCCGGTTGATGTCGCCGATGACGATGCGCCCGACCTCGTCCACGCCGTCCCCGCTCATCGAAATCGCGCTTATGGCCGGGTACATGATGCCGACGAGGAACCCCACGAGGGCCACCGCCCCGAAGGAACGCCACACGGCGCGCGGGTCGTCGGCCATGCGACGCCCGGCCACCATCATCTGGGGAGTGCGCGCCATGGAGGCCATGAGTCGGCCCATGAGGCTGATCGACCACACGCCCACCAGGTTGATGATGAGGAAGATCGCGCCCATGAAGCCCATGAACACGGCCATGCCGATGGCGGTGCCGAGGTTCATCGCGAGGGCACCAACGGTCAGCCACACGACGAGGAGGACCAGGCCGATAACCGGCCCAACCGCGCTGACCCGGTCGGCACGGTCACGCCGCGCGACACCCAGGGGCGTGATGGCGACCTTGCGCATGGCCAGCCACGAGGACAGGGAAGCCAAGAGGATCATGGCGAGGCCCTCGGCGAGGAGGGCGATGACTCCCACCCACATCTCGCCGACCCCCATCGGGCGGCCCTGGAAGGACAGTGCACCCCACGCGGGCAGCGTGACCGCGTAGAGTATCGTGCCGACGACGACACCGACGCCCGCGAACACGCAGGTCTCGAGGATGCAGGCGAGCTTCGTCGCCCCCGGTGCCAAGCCCATGAGGCGCAGGACCGCCAGGTCGCGCTCTCGCCTGCTCATGCCCAGTCGAGCGGCTGCAGCCCCCATCGAAATGATGGGGACGATCAGCAGGGTCGCCGCGAAGTACGCAAGAATCACGTAGAAGGGTCCCATCCCATCCAGGGTCGAGGGATCGTCACCCGTGCCGGAAGCCGCAGCCTCAGCCGCCCGCGCCCCGAAAGCCATGACGCCGCCCGTCACCGCGAGCAGAAACGCGTGCGGCAGGGCGAAGGCCGCGACCGTCAGGGCACTCGTTGCCCGGTCGCGCGACCGCAGGAGCGCCTCGGCGGCGGTTCGCACCGCGCTCATCGGGCCACCCCCTGGCCCACCGCGCCGGCCACCGTGGGGGTGCCCAGGGGCGTTTCCGACGAGGCCGGGGCCGGGCTGGGCGCGCCGCTGCCTCGTCCCTCGAGGGAAACGCGGCCATCACGCACATGGATCGTGTGCGGCAGGCGCGCGGCGACCGCAGGGTCGTGGGTGACGAGGACGAGGGATGCGCCCGTGGAGGTGCAGGCGCTGGTCAGGAGGGACATGACCTCGCCGCCGGTCGCCTGGTCGAGGGCTCCCGTGGGTTCGTCGGCGAAAATCACTGAGGGGTTGGTGGCGAGCGCACGGCCGATGGCGACGCGCTGGGCCTGGCCGCCCGAAAGCTGGCCGGGGCGATAGGGGCCGGCACCGTCGAGGCCGAGGTTCGTGAGGATCTCGCGAGCCCGAGCGATAGCCTGCGATTTGGGTGTGCCCGCCAGCATGAGGGGCATCGCAATGTTCTCTTGCGTGGGCAGCTCAGGCAGGAGCTGGCCATCCTGGAACACGAAGCCGAAGCGGCGCAGGCGCAGGATAGACAAGGCGCGTTCCGACATGGTCGTCATCTCTTCGCCATCCAGGGTGATCGACCCGGAGCTGGGGCGCAGCACGCCCGCCAGGCAATGCAGGAGGGTCGTCTTACCGGAGCCGGAAGGACCCATGATCGCCACCTGCGTGCCCTGCGGGAGTGTCAGGTCGACACCCGCCAGCGCGTGGACGGGAGTGTTTCCGCGCATGTATGTTTTCGTCAGTGCTCGGGTCACCAGGCCCGCGTTGTTCTCAGTCATACCTCCACGTTATTCCCGAGGTACATCTCACTTCCATGAGGGGCTGCCCTGGTTGCCCCCTGAGAGTCCCCCGACACATCGACAGAGACGGCGGAAATCTCCCCTCCCCACGACACTATGTCAATCACTTATCGGCATGTGGAATTTTGTTCCCACACCTCACGCCATTTGGGCATATGACCGATAGGATCGGTTTTGTCCATTCTGACTGTCAGAATGGCATTACTCCAAGGAGAGCACCATGGGTCTGGAAGATCTGAAGAAGCAGACTGAAGAGAACATCGAGAAGGTCGTCGACGCAACCAAGGAGAAGGCCGAGGAAGCCAAGGACAAGTTCACCGAACTGGCTGGCGAGGCCAAGGACAAGGCCAAGGAAGCCGCCCACGCCGCCCAGGACAAGGCTGAAGAGGTTGCCGACAAGGCCAAGGACAAGCTCGGCAAGTGATCTGACGAAAGGGGCTGGGCCTCAGGGCCCGGTCCCTTTTGCATACCCGCGGGCAGGCACTTGAGGGATCCTCGCACATACTCACGGGGACGCGCAGGTACCGCAGTTGCTACGTTTGACGCATGAACCGCGCCCTGGATCCCCTCGCCGCCCAGCTGCTGCTACGCGCCTATGCGCGGGCCACGAACATGCTCATCGCAGGGCGTTCCTTCGCGACGGGCGACCCGACGCTGGCCGCCCTGCTGCGTGCGTTCGGCGCGCACGTGCGCCCGATGTTAGGCGCCGAGGGAACCCCGGCCTCGTCCCCGGTCGTCTTCACGCTCGAGGAGGACGCGGCCTCCACGCCCGGGGCGGTCACGGTCTTGGCTCCCGGAGGCGTGTTCCGTGCGGTCGTCGCCCCCGACGGGCGCACCATCACGGGCCCCGGCGACGAGGGACGCATCGAGTGGGCGCGCACCCACATGCCCGTCACCGAGGCGGCGGCACGCACCCTGGCTCCCCTGGTTGCGGGCAGGAGCGTGGGACTCTCCCTCGTCCTGGAGCCGAAGACGGCGGCCCTGGCCCTCATGCTCGCCGAGGCCGGGGCGCGCGTGAGCGTCTTCGGCTGGGCGTCGGAAACCCGCGAGGACGTCGCGGCCAGGCTGCGCGACGCTGGCATCCCCGTGTTCGCGGACTCGAGCGCGTCCCGCGAGCGAGAGTGGCAGCTCGCGCGCGATTTCCTTGCTCAGCGCAGCGAATTCCTGCTGGACGACGGCTCCCACCTGATCCGCCTGGCGCACGATACGGAACGCTGCCCGGGCGTCCTGGACGCGCTAGTCGGCGCGGCGGAGGAGACCACCTCGGGACTGCGCCCCCTGCGTTCTTTCGACCTGCGCATTCCGGTTCTGGCCTCGAACGACGCGCGGTCAAAGACCCTGTTTGACAACGCCTACGGGACGGGTCAGTCGTGCTGGACGACGATCCTGGATCTGATCGACCCGCACGGCGTCGGCGCGCCCGTGACGGGGATGAGCGTCGTCGTCATCGGCTACGGCGACGTGGGCCGCGGCTGCGCGCGTTTCGGCGCGGCGCTCGGTGCCCGCGTCACTGTTGTGGAAGTGGACCCCGTGCGCGCCTTGCAGGCGTCGATGGATGGGTTCACGGTTGCCTCGCTGGAGGATGCCGTCCCGAGCGCGGGCATGCTGATTTCCGCGACGGGCGAGCGGGCGACAATCCCACTGAGCGCGCTGGAGGCAGCACCTGCCGGTGCGATCGTCACGGTCGCCGGCGGCGTCGAGGGGGAGGTGTCCATCGACGAGGCCGTGGCCAGCTCCTGGGTCATGGCCGAGTCGGGTGATCCCCACGTGCAGACCCTGACCAGCCCCTCCGGCAAGACCCTGCGCATCCTTGAGCGCGGAGAGGGCATCAACTACACGGCGGGCGAGGGAAACCCCATCGAGATCATGGACATGAGCTTCGGCGTGCAGCTGGCATCCCTGCGCGAGCTCCTCACCCATGGCAGCGAGCTGGCCCCCGGCGTGCACGACCTGCCGCGCGAGGCCGACGACACGGTCGCGGCGGCTGCGCTGCACGCACTGTCCCTGTCATAGTCGCAGCTCACGCCCACCTGCGGGCGGG
>QWCI01000174.1_pt1 | contig 27459 bp, 29 predicted proteins | sample 1972541 | NCBI WGS metagenome assembly QWCI01 (sample SAMN09866712, study PRJNA288562) | Human oral metagenome isolate term3_saliva, whole genome shotgun sequencing... | isolation source: mouth | host: Homo sapiens | place: USA: California | reverse complement strand
ACTATAAAGCAATACTATAAAATTTTTGATCAAATTTCAGCTGGAGTGATCAGTAAGGGTAAAGAGTTTTACTCAAATGAAGATCTAGCAAAGATGCCAAAGGGTTACTTTTCAAAAGATAAAAAAATGGATCATTTTGAATACCTAATGGGTAGGATGACAAGTGACGAGATAGATGGGCTAACTGATAGAAGCAATGAAAAGATAACTCATGTATTTAGAACAGCTCAAGACGCAGACGACGCACGTAAGCTAATGAATGATCTAAAAGATATAAACATAAGGGTTAATGGAAATTTCCTTGACTTCTCTCCAGAAGTGATGACAACTGAGCATACTATCCCTTATATGTGGGTTAGTAGTGCTGGATATGACTTCAAGCCTGATATGTCTGTGTATGATAGCGAACAAGGCTATACTAAGGAGCAAATCTTTGTTGCATTTTTAAAAAACGAGCAAGGTCTTGTGTTACAAGGTGGCACAACAAGGATTACTGATGAGGCTCGCAATGTATATAGAGACACGCTTATACTTACAAAGCAAGATAGGAGTGAGATAGGCATACCAAAGGCTTATTATGATGAGATACTATCTGGTAAGAAAGATCTAAAGGATATACTAGCTAGGATTTTAAAGCTTAGAAATTTAGAGCTTAAAAAAGATCACACGCTTGAGGAGCTAGCAAATAAAATAATGGATGTTTTAAAAGAATTTGATGAGAAAACCAAGGTAAGAGAGCTCTAAAAATATATAACATAGTAGGCATGCGTTTTAAGCCCTTTTAGACTATAAACTACTAAACATTTTTTACTTTTGCCGATATAAGCTATATATTTTAAAAGGATTTAAAATGATGGTAACACAAAATTTACAACCCATAAAAATAGATTTGCCAAAAAATATGATCCACTCAAGGCTACTTCTTGGTGTAGATAGAGTGCAAACTTTAGACAACACAAATTTAAAGTCTGAGCTTAAAGACATCGCTACTAAGCTTATTTCAAATAGCACTTACTCTATCATCCAAAGCGCCAGCACCAGTGGTGTGAAATCAGACTACTCTAAAACAGATATTGGGCTAAATCAAGCTTTTTCTTATAGAGATATCCAGAGGAGAAACTGGAGCAAAGAAGACTTTGAGAACAAGTATCTCTTTGGCAAAGATGCCTCAGCACTAAGGAAAGTGGATCAAACTAGTACCTATTTTTCATCTATAAATTCAAAAACTCCCATTAAGCCTATTGCGGCAGCAGATACTAAATTTACAAATTTAAATGATTACGCCTATGAAAAAACGATAAAAACTTCACAAGGTGACGTAGAGGTCTTTTTGGATCTTTATGACGATAATGACAAACTAGGCATAGGCAAGCTAGACGCAAATGGATTTTTATTTAACTTTGATAGCAACAAGGATGGAGTGATAAATTCTGGTGATAAATACTTTGATAAGCTAAAAGTTAGAGGCTACGACAAAGACGGTAATGAGAAAATTTTTAAACTAAGCGAAGTTACGAGCGAGATAAACCTGAACGACTTTATCAAAAAGGATATTAGAAATTTAAGCTACGAGGCTATGGACTTTGCTAGCAAAAATACGGTTGATTATAGAGTTAGAGTAGTTAAAAACAGGCTCTAAAGCCTTATAAATAGCCATTTTGTGATTGGTATGCTTGCGAAATGCTTGCAAATTTTAGAAATTGGTTACCTGAAGAATAATTTTCAAGGAATACAAAAAGCAACTAAGAGAAAAATCCTAGTTGCTTTTTTGTTTTTTATCATTTATAAGTTTAATGCTGCTTTCATCAAAACTGCCAACAAATCTGTGGCGATGGTTTTAGCAACTTCTAATGTAAACGGCAGAGCTTTATCTTTAATTATCTTCTTGACATTATTCCATGTAGTATCTTCTCTAATTTTATCTAAAAAATCATGTCCTTCCTAAGTTAATGAACCAACTGAAAAAAAGTATAATGAGTTATCAGCATACTGAGCATTATAGTAATCGATCAATCCAGCTTCATTTAAAATTTTACAATGATAAGCAATTTGTAAATTATCATAATTTTCTAGTTCAAGATTTGACAATGCTGTCTGCATGACTTATAAAATTTTGTCGTTTTAATGATTCCGTTTTTATAGCAAATTATTTTCTTTCAAATACTCAATTCTCTTTTTCAGAATCTCATCTCTTGACAGTTCTTCAAATTCTTTCTGTGTTAGTGGTAGTGAATAGTATTCTACAGATTTGTTTTTCATGGAATCAAACTGCTCTTTTGTAATAGAGTATGACTCCAAGTCGAACAGATTATCGGATAATTCTTTTAGGATATTGCATACGTCAGCATTAAAAGCGTGTTCTTTATCATTACCATAGAACACAAGCTTAACATTCCATTTATTTTCATCGGTTTCAATGTCATTATTGGGGAATTTATCTTCCACAATTATTTCAAATCCGATTTCTTTTTTCATTGCCAGTTCATACATAAATAATACAAAATCTCTCATGCTTGAAAGACCTAAAGTATAGTCACTTCTTCCGGCAAGCCAATCTAAAGATACTTTGCATTTATCGGCAATATCTATCAGCACATCTATTGTAGGATTGTTTTTACCATTTTCGTAAGCAGACATTGACGGTTGAGGTATTCCTAAAAATTCTGCAAACTCCTTTTGTGTTTTTTTATTTATAGAACGAAGATATTTCAATCGTTCCGATACAGTTTTATTATTCATATTATAATCTCCTATATTTATTATATCTTATTATATCAAATCGTATACTAAAAATAAAGAGAAATTCTAATAAAAATTAGAAATAACTATTGACTTATATTATATAAATCAGTATACTAATATATATTGCAAGTTCAAATAAACAAGAGAGGAGGAACAATATGAGAAAAATGTATGTTGATGTTGAAGAAGTCAGCAAAGATTGGGGAGTTTCAAAACCTAAGGCATACAAAATGATAAAAGAATTAAATGAGAGAATGTTAAAAGACAATCCAAACCTGATAGTGATTGCAGGCAAGGTTAATCGAAAATTTTATGAAGAAAACTGTTATGGACAAGCGAAAGAAGTGTAGGAGGTGGTGATGTGTCAGCAAGCAAGGATAAAAAAAGAGGTACCTTGAAAATTTATTTGAGGTATGTTGATTGGCAAGGAGTAAAGCAAATCCATACAAAACGTAGATTCGCTACAAAGAGAGAGGCATTAGAATATGAAAGGGAGTTTTAGCGAGTAAGTCAAGAGATTTGAATATGTTATTTGAATCCTTTGTTGAAATCTATTTGAGTGATTTAAAGCCGAGGATTAAATACAACACTTATTTGACAAAGGTTCATATTATAGAAACGAAAATAATACCATACTTTGCCAAAAAATCTATAGCTGAAATAACGGCTCCGGATATTTTACAGTGGCAAAATGAATTGCTTAAAAAGTCAGATGGTGAGGGGAAACAATATTCTCAAACTTACTTAAGAACAATTCAGAATCAACTAAATGCAATTCTTAATCATGCCAATAAGTATTATGGCTTAACAAGCAATCCTGTTCATAAAACTACTAAGATGGGGAAATCAAAGGCACAGGAAATGTTATTTTGGACTAAAGAGGAATATGAAAAATTCGCTGAAAGTGTTAAGAGTAAACCTGCCTCATACTATGCTTTTGAGATACTTTATTGGTGCGGTATTAGAGAAGGTGAATTGCTTGCACTTACAAAAGACGATTTTGATCTTGAGAAGAAAACTCTAACTATTAGTAAATCATTTCAAATGTTAAAAGAAAAAGATTACATTACATCTCCAAAGACAGAAAAAAGCAATAGAGTAATTCAATTACCACAATTTCTATGTGATGAAATGGCAGACTTCTTTGAAATGTTTTATCATCTGGATTCAAAGGCGAGACTATTTAATTTTACAAAATCATATTTACATCATGAAATGGATAGAACTTGTAAGTTATCAGGAGTGAAACGAATTAGAGTTCATGAATTAAGACATTCTCATGTTGCTTATTTGATAGAGCAAGGTTTTTCTCCTGTGGTAATTGCAGAAAGATTAGGTCATGAAAGTATCTCAATAACCTTAAACTATGCACATTTATATCCGTCAAAGCAGTTGGAAATCATTGAAATGATAGAGAAAGAAAGGAATTAAATTTATTAAGATGAGTAAGATATTTAAAAGAGAAAGTCTACAAACAAAAGGTAGAAAACTGAAAGTCAATAAAAATAGAAAAAGAAATATTATAGTGAATTTCAGAATGTCTCCGGAAGAAAAAAGTTTATTGGAAGAGAAAATAGCATTATCAGGATTAAACAAACAGGATTATATGATTCAAATGAGTATAAATCATAAAGTTGAGATATTTGGAAATATAAGAGTGTTTGATGAACTGAAAACGAAACTGAAAATGCTTGAAGAATATTTTAAAAATGTTAATTTGGACTGCGATATTGAAGAAAATAAACTCGAACTTCTGGCATATATTTTGGAAATGTTTGAAACGGTGAATAGAAATAAAAATGACTCTACCTACGGCAATAGATAGAGCCAAGAAGCAACCTGATAAGATTGCAACTTTTAAAAATATTTTATCAGGTTGTACTTCTATTATCAACAAAAATATGGAGGTAGCAATGATAAACAAAGAAAAATATATTAACAATATTCCGCAGGAGTTAAAAGAATGTAAACAGCGGTTATGGTTCAAGATTTACCATAACGAAGATAAAAACAAAAATATAAAAATGGTTAAGATTCCAATCAGTCCAATTACTTGTGAATCGAATGAGTGGAACAAAGAAGAAAATTGGGCAAACTTTGAAATAGCCTTAGAGGGACTAGAAAGAAGTGATTGCGATGGACTATCATTTGTTTTAACTGAATATGATCCTTTTGTCTGCATTGATTTAGATAATGTTAAGGACAGCTTTGAGGATGTGCGAGACATCATAAGTGATTTTGGCGAAACATATAAGGAAATTTTCCGTATCGGGCAACGGAGTCCACATATTTGCCAAGGGCAGAATTCATAAGAATATCAACAATCAAGCTGATCGTTTTGAAATGTATAAGTCAAATAAGTGTATTGCTATGACAGGTGATGTTATAGGAACTTGCACAGAAGTACAGAATGAACAGTATAAGTTGAACCTTTATTATGAAAAATATGCTCTTAAAGAAACGATAAGAGAACGAATTTCCTATTATAAAAATATAGATAGCGATGTGCCGGATATTGAAGGAATTTTAAAGGCAATCTATATAACTAATCGCAAAGGAAGAGAGCTTTTTAGAGGTGAATATTCCACAGGCGATGCAAGCAAAGACGATTTTCAATTGCTTCTTATCTTAAACAGCTTTACACATGGAAATGCAGATTTAATGCTTGAGATCTTCCTGAAATCAGCCTTAAACCGAATGGGTGATATGAGTAAAAGAATAACTGAGACAGCATATATTAAATACTTAAATCAAAGTATTCAGAAGGCACAGGAAGTCGGTGGAACGAATTATTGGGATTATAACTATCACAGAAAAACAAGGGAGGCAGTTCGTTGAAAGCATATACGATAGATACTGAGTTTGATGCCTCTGATAAGTATATTGTTGATAATATTATTGAAAGAAAAAGCATTACATTGATTGTAGCTTCACCTAAAAAAGGTAAGACGGCATTGGGACTTAATCTTGGGATATGTATCAATGAAGGAATTGATTTTCTTGAAAACAAGGTGCGTAAAACAAATGTTGTTTACTATTGTAACGAACTACCCGGAAAACTTATTCAAGAAAGAATTAAGAGATTAGATATACCTTGTTCAAACACTATGAAATTTTATGAAGGCACAAGTTATGTAGACTTTGGTTAGTTTGAAAGAATTATAAAATCTGATGTTGAATTGGGTTATGAGGTGTTCGTAGTGGATACCTTTTCTAAGATAAAATATGACAGAAAATATAATGCCAATGATTACAATGATACCTATGAGGTTATGGCTAAGTATTATGAGCTTATAGAAAAATATGGGTGCATTTTTATTATGATGTATCACACAAAAAAGGATTTATCTATCAAAAGTGTGAGTGAAAAAGTGATAGGTTCTCAAGCATTATCCGGTTCAGTAGACACCATAATAGCTATTAATAAATCATCGGAATTTGATACAGAGTTTAGCTTAGATGTAACCAGTAGGCTTTTTGAATCAAAGGTATATCAAGTAAAAATTCATCCGTCAAAAAAGATATTGGAGTTAGATAAAATAGATCCGATTGAAATGCTGGAACCGTCCATTCAAAGATTAGTGCATGTCATGCCTAAATTAAAAGAAATCGAAGGAACAATCGTAGATATTTGTTCCAAAATCAATTTAGAAATTGAGAGTCCTCAGCAGTTCGGAAAGACATTAAATCGTAATAAAGATATTCTCAGGAAAAATGGAATAAGCATTTCCATGAAGCGAGGGAAAAACAACAATAACTATCAAGTTAAATATAACTCAGAGGATGTAATTTACTAAAATGCCGTTCAAAGCTTCGTACCGTTTGATGTTTCATGTGTAAGGGAATGTCGTGCGGTATGAACGGTGCAAACGGTAATTGAAGAATCTACATCTATTTTTTCTGTGCAAGTTAAAGACTAATTTATAAAAATCATGAATTACATGTTGATAGCAAGCATATACTTTTTGACCACACTCAAAAAGTAGGCTTGAAATTTGATAACTCAAATTTGAAATATTTAGTGAGAACCCTAAGACCCCGAAAAAGAAAGGAGAGATGAAAAATGTCAAAAACAGTTAATCGTAAAAACAACTGTACTGTTCATTTTATGGTGAACGAAGAAGATATGAATGAGCTTAACCGAAGATTTGCATTGACTAGTTTCAAGAGGAAAAGAGAGTTTTACCGAAATATTATTTTCAAGAACAGAATTATCAGCATTGATATATCAGGAGCTTTTAGAAAAGAACTAAGAGAACTATCTTCTCTCTAATGTAAGTCGTAATTCAGCTAACTTAAATCAGATAGCCAAAGCGATAAACAGCACAGGAGCTATTTACAAAGATGATATGGAAAGCATTATAAAAACTTTGTAAGTGGAACTATTTTTTCTATCAGAATTTAGAGAAAAAGTTTCCGACTATATTATCAATGAGGTTATAGGGTAATGGCAGTTACAAAGATACATCCCATTAAAACAACTCTTAAAAAGGCGATAGATTACATCTGTAACGGAGATAAAACCGATGATGAAATCTATGTTACCACACATCTTTGTAGCAGAGAAAATGCTCATAAGGAATTTGAACTTACCAAGAAACAATTTAGCTCAAGAACAAAGACCTTAACACATCATTTGATTCAATCTTTTGTTCCGGAAGAAGTTAGCTCTGAAGAAGCACATCAAGTTGGAATTGAGTTATGTGAAAAGATTTTAGGCGGGAAATATGAATATGTTTTAGCAACACATATCGACAAAGACCATATTCATAATCATATCATTTCTAATTCCATTGATGTTGATGAGGGCAAAGTTTACCATTCCTATTATGGCTCATATATGAATATCCGAAATCAGAGTGACAGGTTGTGCAAGGAACATAATTTATTGGTAATAGATGTTGAAACGCAAAAGGAAATCAACGAGATTAAGCGAAGAAAATTTGTGAATTGGTACGACTGGAATGAAGATAAAAAAGGAAGCAGCTATAAATCAAGGCTTCAATTTGATATCGATAGAGTAATTTAAAAAGCAATAAACTGGGAGCATTTTCTTAAAATCATGGAACAATATGGATATGAAATCAAGTTTGGAAAGCATATTGCTTTCAAACAGAAAAATCAGCATAGATTTACCAGAGCAAAAACCATAGGGGATAATTACACAGAAGAAAGAATCAAAGAAAGAATCCGAAATAAAGATAAAGAAATAGGAGAGTTTGTTGATAAAACCAAATATGGAAATCAGGATTGGGCAGTTTATACCAATATGCAAATAGTATCCAAAATTCTGTTAAAAATAAGAGACAAAGGCTTTAACTCTATGGAAGCATTGGAAAAAGGAATTCAAAAAATATCATTTCAAAAAAATGAATTGAAATAAGAATTTGATAAACTTTCATAGGAACAAAAGAGGATAAAGGAAGTGGTTAAGCATATTCAAATCTGTATCAACAAGCGAGAGCATTACGAGGGATATCGCAAAAATACGAAGGATAAAATTTATATAATGATGAACCGAAAAGATATAGAAGCCTATCAGAAATCCTATGAGGAAATAGATATTTTTCTTAAGCAATTTCCGCATTTGAAAGATACTGTATTAGAAGAATTGAATAAAAAATCTGGTAAAAATCTTTTTAGGAAATTAAACGAGCATTCTAAAGAATTGCAAGCTAAACAAGAGGAGATAATCAAGAAACATAATTCATTAGCAGTTCAGTATGCGGAATTGGAACATTTAAAAAATAACATGAATGAATATCTCGGAAGAAATAAAGCAGAGAAAAAAGAATCGGTTATTGGTACGATTAAGAGTCAGCATATCGAATATATGGATAAGCACAAAGAAAAGAAAGAAGTAAGCAAAGAAGTTGAACGATGAATTTATGATTGGTGTGGTCTTAGGTCTACACCAATTTTTTGGTATCCGATTTATTTTTTGCAACTATATGTAGTATGTGTTATAATATAATGTATAAAAAGTCCATTTTTATGGAATGAAGAGAAATAAAAATGAAATTTAACTACAATGGATTATGGAAGTTGTTGATAGATAAGAATATGAAGAAGAAGGATTTAATAGATGAGACAGGAATATCACCAACAACGATATCAAAAATGGTTAGAGGTGATGCGGTATCTCTTTCTGTAATTGGGAAAATTTGTGAAGAATTAGGTGCAGATGTAGGAGATTTGATTTGTATTGAAAAAGACATAGAGGAAGACAAATAAATGGCATTTACAATTGATGTAGATGAGGAGAAATGGAGCAAAAAAGTTCTGAAAACTCTTCTTATCGATAGAACTACGAATAGAAATATTATCTGGGGAACAGATGACTATGAGATATTAGGTAAAGAGTACTATTCTCACTACCCTATTCTTTTTACTCTTATTACTGGTGATAATTCAAATGTTATTCAACCTAGAATACTAAAGACTAAGGAAAGTCAAGGAAATAGAACAAAGGAAAAAGCGGAGGTGTTTACACCTAGCTGGGTTTGCAATGCTCAAAATAATCTGGTTGATAATGCATGGTTTGGAAAAACTTCTGTTTTTAATATAGAAAATGGAAAGTCGTGGATTGCAACAACAGATAAAATAGAATTTCCACATAAAAAGAGCAAAACTTGGCAAAAATATGTTGATGAAAGAAGACTTGAAATCACTTGTGGAGAGGCACCTTATTTAGTGAGTAGATATGATACAGTAACGGGTAAGCCTATAGATTTATATGAACGAATCGGTATCTTAGATAGGAAAATGAGAGTAGTAAATGAAAATACCACTAGTGAAGATGGATGGATTAAATGGTCAGAAAGAGCATTTCAAAGTGTTTATGGGTTTGAGTTTCAAGGAGACAGTCTGCTTATAGCGAGAGAAAATTTACTCGTTTCGTATTGTGAATATATGCAAGAAAAACTTAAGAGGGAACCGAAAGAGAAGGAACTTTTAAGGATAGCCCAGATAGTCTCGTGGAATCTATGGCAGATGGATGGTCTAACATATACTATCCCATATAGAGAACCGACTGAACCAAATGAACAGATGACACTGTTTGATTTTATGAAGAAAGAAGAAAATGCTTTCTGTATTATAAAAGACTGGAGAGCAAGAAAAAATGTCATTTTTCAAGACTTGCTAAAAAAAGAGTATTATGCAAATGAAAGAAAATAAGATTGAAGCTATAGATATATTGGATAGGATTATCATTGGTCGTGTAGAGCCTCATATCTATGCATTTACAACAAATACAGTACCAAATTATTTAAAGGTTGGGGATACATACAGACCAGTCTCAAAAAGATTAAACGAATGGAGAGAATTTTTCCCAGAACTTGAAAAACAATATGAGAATAAAGCCACAATTGATGAAGAAACTTATTTTAGAGATTATTCCATTCATCAATATCTTGAAAATGATTTAAATAAACAAAGATTAAAGCCAGGTGATTTGGAAAATAGTATTTATTATAGTAGAGAATTTTTTAAAGATACTCAAATACTGGATATTGATAATGCTATTGAAGATATAAATGAAAATTATAAAGCTAACTCGAGTAAGTATGAATATTATAGTTCTAATAATAGATTACCTCAGACATATCATTATCAAAGAGGTGGAAATTGGGACTTAAGACCAAATCAAGAAGCTGCTGTAAATAGTTTTATTCAGGCTGTGAAAAATGGACGTAGAAATTTACTAATGTATGCAGTTATGCGTTTTGGAAAATCTTTTACTTCACTTTGTTGTGCTTTAGAAATGAAAGCTCAAACCGTCTTAGTTGTGTCAGCTAAAGCAGATGTTAAGGATGAATGGAAAAAAACGGTTGAAAGTGCAGGTAACTTTTCAGAGTATGTTTTTATAGAATCATCTGATTTGTTGATTGATGAGAATGTAATATCTGAAAAGCATTTAGAAGGAAAGAAAACAGTTATTTTCCTTACCTTGCAAGATCTTCAAGGGGACACCATTAAGGATAAGCATAAGGAGGTTTTTGGAGAACAAATTGACCTACTTATCGTTGACGAAACACATTTTGGTGCAAGAGCAGAATCTTTTGGCAAGATTTTAAAGAATGCTGGATATGATAAGGCGGATGAAAAGAATATTAGTAAACTTGAAGATGAAAATATAGATGTTAGCGAAGCAGATATTGAAATTAAGAAAATAAATGCAAAAATTAGATTGCATTTATCAGGAACGCCTTATCGTATTTTGATGGGAAGTGAATTTGAAAAAGAGGATATTATTTCTTTTGTTCAGTTTTCAGATATTGTGAAAGAGCAGGAAGAATGGGATAGGAAATATCTTAACAACGATGATGTAAATGAATGGGATAATCCATATTATGGATTCCCACAGATGGTTCGTTTTGCCTTTAATCCAAATGAATCTTCTCGTAAAAAAATGGATGCTTTGAGGAAAAGTGGAGTTAGCTTTGCTTTTTCAAAATTATTTGAACCAATTTCTATTAAAAAAGATGCGAGTAATCAGGGGCATAAGAAGTTTATAAACGAGTTTGAAATTCTTGATTTACTTAAGGTGATTGACGGCAGTAAAGAAGATGAAGAGTTATTAGGGTTCTTAGACTATGATAAAATCAAAGAAGGTAAGATGTGTAGACACATGGTTATGGTTTTGCCATACTGTGCTTCTTGCGATGCAATGGAAGAGCTTATTAACACAAACAAGGATACATTTAAGAACTTAGGTGAATATGAAATCATAAACATTTCTGGTGTTGAGGCGAAAAGAGAATATAGCAAACCTGATGATATTAAAAGAAAGATTAAGGAGCGTGAAGAAAACAATCAAAAAACACTAACATTAACTGTAAATCGAATGTTAACAGGTTCTACTGTAGAACAATGGGATACTATGCTTTATTTTAAAGATACAGCCTCCCCACAAGAATATGATCAATCTATTTTCAGATTACAAAATCAGCATGTTAGAACATTATCGAGTGAAAATGGATTTATAAAGGAAAACTTAAAACCACAAACTTTGCTAGTTGATTTTGATCCGAATCGTCTATTTAGAATGCAGGAGCAAAAATCTCTTATATACAATGTAAACACAGAAGAAAATGGAAATAATAAGCTGAAAGAAAGAATTGTGGAAGAGCTTCGTATTTCTCCAATTATTATGATGAATCATAATAAGATTAAACAGGTAGATGCTACAAATATTTTGGAGGCAGTAAGTGAATATAATAATCAAAGAAGTGTTTCAGATGAAGTAGTTGATATACCTGTTGATTTATCTCTTTTAAATGATGAAGATATACGAAGAGCTATAGAAAGTCAGGCTGAATTTAATTCTAAAAAAGGATTGACAATAGATCCAAATCAAGGAGATGGTGATGATTTGGATATTGAAGAGCAGGCAGACGAGAATAAAGCAAATGAATATAAAAAAGATAAGTCGAGCGAGGATTATTCTGAAACAAAAACAGATGATGAAGTTAAAAAGCTAGAAAGTCAGATTAAGACGTATTATCAAAGATTACTTTTCTATTCTTTCTTAACAAAAGATAAGGTATCTTCTTTAGATGATATTTTAAATACATTGGAAAGACATGATAACCAAAGAATTGCAAGTAACCTATATTTAGATAAAGTTGTTCTGCAAAAGATTAGCGATATGATGGATCCGTTTAAGAGAAGTAGTTTGGATTATAAAATTCAAAATATATCTATGCTTGCATCAGATGAAAGACTTACTCCTCTTGATAGAGCGATGACTTCAATTAAAAAATTCAATAGGATGTCAGAATCTGAGGTTATTACTCCATCAAAAGTGTGTGATGATATGGTTGCTTTATTACCAGAAGAAGGTTTAAGAAAAATAGTTGATAATCAGGACAAGTTTCTTGATATTGCAAGTAAATCAGGAGAATATGCTGTATCTATATACAAGAGATTAACACTTGAACTTGGATATTCTCATGAAGATGTAAAAAATACAATTTACTCTGTACCTACATCATCTATAGCATATGAGTTTACAAGAAGATTTTATGAGATATTGAATCTAAATGTAGATAATATAGCAAGTGGGTTTAATGCATATGATTTAAATGAATTACAAGATGAAAATGGAGAAGTGGATTATACAAAAATTAATGACGTGCTCAAGCAAGATGTAGCATTTAATGAATTAACATTAAAAGATGAAATAAAGGTAGGTGAGAATAGGGTGAAGTTTGGAGCTGTGATTGGCAATCCACCATATCAAATTAGCGATGGAGGAGCACAAGCAAGTGCAAAACCGATATATCAGAATTTTGTATTGATAGGAAAGAAACTTGCATCTGACTATACATGTTTTATTACTCCAACAAGATGGTTTGCTGGAGGTAAGGGGTTGGATGAATTTAGAAGTCAGATGCTTAATGATAAGACTATAAAAGAACTACATGATTTTTTAACACCAGAAGATGTATTTCCAAATACAAATAATAGAGGAGGGGTTTGCTACTTTATAAATGATGAAAATAAAACAGACTTGGAAGTGAAAGTTGTTACTCATAAAGATAATCAAGTAGTTTCTGAAGTTAGAAGAATATTGCTTATCGATGATGTAGATATATTTATTAGGGACTCAATAGCGATACAAATAATAAAGAAAATTTTTAATGATTGTTACGATGAAAATTTCTCCTCAATGGTATCTTCGAGAAAGCCATTCGGAATAGAATCGAATATAATCAAAACAGATATATTTAAGCAAGGTAGTGCTGAATTACTTGAGCCTATAATTTGTATTGGGAAAAATAAATGTAAAGGATTTATTGAAAAAGAACATATTAAATCACATAAAGAATGGATAGATAAATGGAAAGTTTATGTTCCGAGAGCAAATAACATAGGTACAGAATTAAATGATGATAATCTAAATTCTTTTATAGGAGAACCTAATAGTGTTTGTACGGAAGCGTATATTGTCGTTAGTGCGGGAAAGATAAATGACAAGAGTTCTGCTATGAATGTTAGCAAGTATTTAACAACAAAATTTGTAAGATTTTTGCATAGACAAGCTAAGGCGAGTCAAGATGCTTCTAGCAAAACATATAAATTTATACCAATAGAAAATTTTACTAATGAATCGGATATTGATTGGTCAAAATCCATAAATGAAATAGATGAGCAGTTGTTTGATAAGTATGGGTTGTCAATAGAAGAAAAAGAACATATAAAATCTTCAATAAAGGATATGTAAGGAGGAATATAAAAATGAGCATACAATCTGAATTAAAAAATTTCAATGATAAAATCAGAGCGGATTTTGTAACAAAAAAAGAATTAAGTGAGAAGAGAGATATATTGCTTGCTAAACTGAGGAGTAACGATGATTTACCTTCATTTAAGGAACTAAGTCAAGGTAGTTATGCAATGTGTACAGGTATCGAACCTGAAGATGACAGCGAATACGACATTGATGTAGCCTTAAGATTTTCTGCAAATAAGGATGATTATGATCCAATTGACCTAAAAGAACAAATTTGTGAAATTCTAAAAAATCATACAGACTACGGGGCTGAAATTAAGAAACCGTGTGTTACAGTTACTTACAAAAAAGATGGAGAAGCTAAATTTCATGTTGATTTAGTTACTTATCTTTATGCTGATAAAGATGATGAAAATAGTCAATTGTATATAGCTAAAGGAAAAGATAAATACTCACAAGAATGGGAAGAGGCAGATCCTAAAGGATTAGTTGACTATATAAATGATAGTGTGGAGGTTGGAGAAAAAAGAAATCAATTTAGGAGAGTAATTAGATATTTAAAGAAATGGAAAAATAGAAAATTTTCAAATACTGGTCATACTAATCCACCTAGTATAGGAATCACATTGATTGCTGCTGATAATTTTAATTATTATGAAGAAGATGACTTAAGCTCTCTAATTGATGTTGTAAATACCATAGTTAATAAGTTTAGTTATGTTAGGATAAATGAATCTGGAAGGTATATGTATAGAATATCTTTGTCGTTGCCATATTTTTTAAAGTTTAAATTTAGTAATGATATTTTTGAAAAGATGAGTGATGCTCAGATGACAGATTTTAAGGATAAAATTGAGAAACTTAAAAAGGATCTCGTAGAAGTCAGAGATGAAGTAGATGAACTGGAACAATATAAGAAATTAAATAAAATTTTTGGAGATGATTTTGAAATACCTGAATCAAAGAATTCAGCTAAAAAACAATTTGATTATATTCCTTACTCTAGTGCATCTGGAATGGAGTAATGAATGGTGAACTACACTGATATTAGCGATGTGGTATTGGATAATAAATATATTTCTGAATCAGATGTTAGACAAAATGAGTTATTTAATGGAAAAAGCTACGCTTGGATTATTAGATGCAAACTTGATGTATTGAAGAAGTGGATACCTATAGTAATAGGAATCCCTGATGACTGGGAATTAAATTTATTTGATTTCTATTTGATGGGCGATTTACCTTTCATACCTCATGTAGATAAAAAAGGGAAATTATGTTTATTTGATCTGGAAGGTGCAATAATTTATCCGAAATTTGAAGGACTCTTTAATCAATGTATTATAAAGGCGAAAGAATTAATTGAAGATGGGATTTCAGTTAAAAATAAAGAGGATTTTATAAAGGAATTTGATTCATATTTTGCATTGCTTAGTGATATATCGATTGCTCATGTATCACTGCCAACTGAGAAGAAAGATACAAATATAAAATTTTGTGAAATAGTATCGAAAAGTAAACAAAGAAAGAATGAGTCGTTTGCAGCGTATAAAAAAAGAAAAAATGATGTAAAATATTTTGCTTCTACCAATCAAAAAGATTTTGATACTTGGGCGAAAAAAGGTACACAAAAAAACGGCATATACCTTTATATTAACCCACTTGAGTATATTTATCCTCCTAATATTTTTGATTATAAGCTTGATGATTTCTTAAATAAACTGTTGAGTTTCATAAATTTTGAGTGGTTCAATAAATTGAAAGGTAAATGTAGTAGTAAATTAATGTTGGTTTTTGAAATAAAACAAGATGATGATATGGTAAATACTTGCGGATTTATGGTTGAAAATCCTCAATTTTTAACAAAAGATAAAATTCAACTTGTATCTTTTACCAGAATAATCCCCCTTTCAATTCACAGACTAGATGTAGATTATTTATCTAGTAGAACTTCTTTTTTATCAAATGAGGTTGCTAATAAATCTATTTTATTGATTGGGTGTGGCTCTATTGGTGGTTATGTATTTCATGATTTAATTAAATCAGGGTGTAAAAACATTACACTTGTTGATAACGATATATTAAAACCAGAAAATATATTTAGGCATTTTCTTGGGATAGAATCAACTTATGGTTATAAGGTGGTATCTTTAGTTAACTATGCAAAGAAGACATTGCCAGAAATAAATGCAAAAGCAATTTCAAAAAAAATAGAAGATGCAATAATTGATTGTGATTTAAATTTTGATGATTTTGATTACATTGTTTCTGCTACTGGTAATCACACGATAAATATGTGGTTAAATAAATATCTATTGGAAAATAAAATTCTGAAAACAGTATTTTATATATGGAATGAACCTTTAGATATAGGTTGCCATGTTGCGAGAATTAATATTAAAGACGAAAATGATTATCGAGATATTTTTAGTATCAATTATGACGGAATACTAGATTTATCTTCATATGTTAAAAACGGACAAGCTTTTGCTAAAACGTATTCTGGATGTAATGGTACATTCATACCTTATGGCTCAACATTATCAGTTGAAAGTTCGATTTTGTTCATGGATTTATTTAAGCGAGAGATAGATGGCAGGGTAAGCAATAATGTTATTACTTCTAAAAAGGGAGATGATTACTATCTTACTAAGGCAGGTTTTTCTGTTTCGGATAGATATATAAATCAAAAAGAAAAATATCTAGAAGTGTCATTATGTGATTTAGGAAAGGATGATATATAGGGGTGGGCAATGATATTGCGATTATTGTAAATAAGAGAAAAATCAAAGTATGCCACAACATAACACATACCTTACTTGAATACATGCAAAAAGGCTTTTTCTCAAAGGAAGCTGGTGGGATTTTGATAGGCAAAGAAAATAAATCTAATGAAAATATAATAATTAATCATATAACTGTTCCGATGCCTAAAGACGAAAGGAAACACAACAGATTTATAAGAAAAGATAAAAGGCATATAGAATTGTTTGAAAATCTTTATAAAAAAAGTGATGAGACTCTCAGATATATAGGCGAGTGGCATACTCATCCTGAAGCAATACCTAATTTTTCATGCATAGATTTAAAAAATTGGAAGAAGATTAGCAAGGATTCAAAGGGTGATGTTAAATTTTATCATATAATAGTAGGATATGAAGCCATTAGAATGTGGGAAATAAATAATACATTACAAGTTAGATTAATAAATACTATTTTCTGGAAGGATGTGGGTGGAAATTGATAGTGAAAAAATATATAAAGAACTTTATATTAGATTCAGCAAGAGAATTAATGCAAATATTCTCTCTGATTATTTGTTTAATAGCTCCAACGATTGTTAATCTGGCTGGAATAATTAAAACACTTTTTGGTGATGTGAGCCCTACGATAGAAAATGCAAAATATTATTATTTAATGATTTCTGGGAATTGGACTATGGGATATCTAATTGCAGTATATGTTTTATTTCATGTCATTAGAAAATCAAATAAAGAGAAAATTTATAATAAAGGGAACATTTATCACAATAAACCATATTGCTGGTATTGGTTGTGTTCAAAGATATTAGGATATGAAAAATGCAACTTAATCTTAGTGCCAATATATACTCAATATAAGTTGATTCTTAGAGACACCTTTAAAGAATATTCTTTTGAAGAAAGTGTTTTTCCACAGAAAGAATACCAGATTAAAGTTGAAAGAAAAATGAATGAAACAAATCCTAACTCTAAAGATATTAATTTAATAATACAAGATACTTATCCTATCTCTTACAACCAAATACCTTCCAATTTTAAAACAAATACTACTATTTCGGTGAAAAGAGAATTTTCGAGATTTGGTGAGAGAGTATATTCTAAAGAGCTTGTTGATACTATTGTTGAAGAGATAAGAGAATTAAGCGACGGTGTAACCCTTAATATTTTTTCAACGACGAATCCTAAAAATACATTTGAAATTGTAAAAAAAGCTATATCTCTTGCGGAAAGAGGTAATGTTAAACATGTTAATGTATTTCAACAAAATAGGGATGGAGAAAGAATTTTTGCTAATAAACCTCATAAAGTTATGTAGGTGTTTTTCAACAACATGAATTTCATGCTTGCAATATGCTTGCAAAAAATCAGAGAAACAGAAATAAATCGGATAATAAGGCTAAATTCAATAATAAAAACATTGATTTTATGCCATTTATATAAAACGATATCAAAGGACATATCGAGTGGGTTTAAACAACTCAAACCCTTATACTCTGTTTTCAGCCGAGTATCGCTACCAAAAGATAGGCAAAGAAGAGACTAATAAATTTTTCAAAGACCATGCAGACCAAGACGGCTGGGTAGATCTTAGGGATAATAAGATATTTAACGATAAGAGTGGCTTAAACAACTTTGCCTATGAGAAAGTTGGCTTTGACGGCAAGAAAAAGCTTAGTGAGTTTAACCCTATCATAAAACCATCTGGATCTAAACAAGATGAGAGTTTTTCATACGCAGGCTATCAAAAAGATAGTTTTATGAAATTTTATAATGACTACCAAAAAGAGTCTAGTGCTCACAGCATAGATGTAGAGTGGATAAGCAAAAATTTAAAAGAAAATGATGTAGAAGATGCAGATGATCTCATCTCAAAGTTAAAAGCCACAAAGTCATCTTATATGATTGCTATGGAGAGTGAGTTTGAAAAAGCAACTGGGCTTGATTTTAGTCTAGAAAATTTAGAAAAAGTAAAGCATGCTTTTGAGAGTGATACGAGCAAGGCAGCAGCTGCTCTAAAGGACACGGACAGTGTAATAGCTATGAAGCTAAACAAAAATGGCACAATCACGCTTAAATTTGATAGTGGAAGAGAGCTAGAGGTAAAAGAAATTTATAACGACACTGGCAAGCTAATCAGCAAAGATGACAAAGATAGCAAAAGAGCAAGTATAAATTTAGATGCCAAAACCATGAATTATGTAGAGCTAAATAGACTTGACTTTAAGGATATAGGCATAAAGCAAGATGAGAAGATATCTAGCCTAAAAGAGCTTGGGGCAAAGCTCGTTAAAAACCTCTCTGATAAATTTACAAGTAAATTCCTGATCGGACTTGAAAATGGCAAAAGCATCACCACTAAATAAATTTACAACATCACATACCTTGAAAACGACCTAAAATTTAAAGAACTATCTAGCAAAGATAGGCTTTATAAAAAGGTAGATACAAGAGTTTAGGAGTAAATTTATGCAGACTAGAAAGCCTTGGAGAAATAAATCTTTTCATAAAAAAAGACGATATCTTTGGTGTGAGTAAAAGCTAAAAAGGATCTAAGATGATAAACGCACTTGGTAGCTACCCCTTGAATTTAGAGCAGAACATAAAGGTATCAACCAAAGCTTTTACAAACCAAACCAACTCAGAGGTTTTAGGCTACAAGATAGATAAAGATGGCTACTTTACAGATGAGTTTAACAAGCAAGCTGGCATTCCAAGCGAATAAAAACTTCTCTGGAAAGTTAATGGCGGGCTTAGTACTATGCAATCGTTTTATAACGCGCTTGACGAATGTAATCTAAAATACATGAGCTGGCTTGGTTACCTCACATCGTAGTTTCAGATAAATCGATTTTTGTTCATGCAGGCATAGATTTTTCTAAGCCTGCAGAAGAGCAAAACGAATTTGATGTAATCTGGGAGCGAGGCAACATGAGTTTGCCTAACACTACGGGTAAAGAAATATATTTTGGTCACACCATAACACCGAGCAGGACTATTGAACAGCAAGCTCTGGGTGTTTATGCAGTAGACTGCGGAGCAGTGCATTCTCACAGATTGCAAGCCATCGAAACCAAAACCAAACAAATATTCGAAGTCACCAAATAAAGAATTTTTTTAAGCACTTTATCGTACTCCAGTACAATAGACATATACTTCTAAAATTTATATAATTCTTCCAATTTTAAATAAATCATACTCAAGAACAAGGAGAATATGATGCCTAAAGAAGCTGGAGTAGTTAAAAGTGTAACTGGAGGAAGCGTAAGAGCTCTTAACAATGCAACTGGTGAAGTAAGAAATCTTAGCGTTGGAGACATTGTCTATCAAAACGAAAAGATAGTCACAGATAGTGCTGACTCTAAAGTAACAATAACTCAAACTGATGGTAAAGATATAACCCTAATAGGTAAAGATACTATAACTCTAGATCAAGATAGTGGTAACAACCAAACAGTAGCTGATATCTCAGCTTTACAACAAGCTATCTTAAATGGAACAGACTTAAATGCATTAGAAGAAACTGCTGCAGGTGGTCCACAAGCAGGTGGTAATGGTGGAGATGGCGTAAGCCTTGGTGCTGCTAGCTTTGCAGAAGGAGGCCACATTAGTAATATCTCTGCAAATTATAATAATTTAAGTGAATTAGGTAGAGATGAGATTAATAATGTAAGTGGTATTAGTGGTGGTGCAGCTACTATTAACGCAGAAGAGTTCAACACTAAACTTCCTACTACCGAAGTAACTATAACAGGTGGTAAGGCTAGAGAAAGTCTAGAAACTAGTCATTTGATATATCCAATGCATCCAGGCGAAAAGGTTAGAGAAAGCTCAATAGATAGCTATCTAGAATTTAATATGGATTTCAGTAATGCTATTCAAAATGCAAGATTAAATTTAAATTTCTCAGGTGCAAAACATAGGATTGACTATGAGCACTCAGCTCAATATTCACTTGATAATGGAGCTACTTGGCAAGATGTCGTAAATGGTCAAATAGAGCTAGGCAATACACCAGTGCAAAACATAAAGGTCAAAGCCAAAGTTATCGATAACAATGGACAAGACGCAGGCAATCAAAATGAAGGTACACTCGTAGAAGATCTTGGTGCAGCGATTGATCCAGCTATCAAAAACTATGGTGATTACAAACAAGATGTATCACTAAGTGTAACTTCAAGTGACTTAGACATAAGACAAAATTCAACATCAGGACAAGTGATAGATAATGACAATAACGTTACTATTGAGGGTAATCTGATTGGTAATGATTCTTCTTATAGTGGTTCAAAAAATTTAGACACTGGATATGGAGATGATACTATAAATATTAATAATGCAAATCTTAAAAATACATTTATAGAAGGCAATAAAGGTGATGATATAGTTAATATCAACAATTCAACTGTTGATCATAGCTGGATACATCCAAGTAGTCTTGCTATATATGAAGATGGCAACGATCAGATAAATATAAAAGATAGCACAATAACAAATAGTTATATGGAGACTGGATATTATGGTGACGATTCTCTTAGCGTCAAGTCAAGCACAATCAAAAAGACTCAAATCAATATAAGCGATCAAGGAATGATCACTGCAACTGTAGATAAAGATTCTATATTAGAAGACGTAAGCATACGAACAGGTGGTGGTGGCACTGTTGATCTATCAGGAAAAAATTTAAAGAATGTTGATGTCCATGTTACAAATAATGACTTATACAATAACAATGGTAATCATGAGTATAAATCAGTTATTAATATACATAATAATGTAGATGGTGGATACTTTATGACAGGTCATGGAACGGATCATATAAATATCGATAAAGGTGTAACTATAACAGATGCACCTATTCAAATGAATGCTGGTGATGATAAACTAGAATTTGAAGATGGTGTTACTTATAAAAATAGTAAGATATATCTAGGCTCAACAGACCCAAGAGATGATTTTATGTTTATGGGTGGACATAGGCCTAACTATCCTACCTTTACAGACAATGACATTCTAAATGTGCATGCAAATGCTACAATGGAAAATACCAAAGTAACATCAGAGGATGGAGATGATACAATAACTATCTATAAAGACTCACATACGAAGGATAATACCTTTGAAACTGGTAGTGGTGTTGATACCATAAATTTAAACGAAAGCACATCTGGTAATATAATGAGAATGGGAACAGGTAAAGACCATGTAAATATCGCCAATGACATAACAGTAAAAGATAGTGAAATATATGGTGATCTATATGATGAAGGTGGTAATGGTTGGAAAGATGTAACTGGTAGCACCGATACCATAAAAGTCGGTGAAAATGCAACGCTAGAAAATGTAAAAATTTATGGAGATGCACTTTATGATCAGTATAAAACAGATCCTAGATATTTTAGCCAAGAGCAGCGTAAAGCTATAAGTGGAGATGATATCATAGATATAGGTGACAATGCTACACTAAAAAATGTAGAAATTTACGGAGACTCTGATTATGAGAAAGGCGACTTTTCTCACGTTACTATGACAGGTGGTAATGATACGATAAATATCGGCAATAATGCAACACTAGATAACGTCAAAATCAATGGTGAAGTCGGAAATGACAATGTGATAGTCGGAAAAAATGTAACTTTTAGTGGCAGCACTACAATAGATGGTGGCAAGGGCAACGATACTTTAGTGGTTAACGATACTATCGACTTTAGTAAGGTTAGTGGTTTTGAAAAGATTCAGCTAGGTGGTCATGCCGATGAAAATGGAAACATAATCAACGATAATGCTACACTTAATCTAACAGTAGATAATGTTAAAGATATTTTACATAATAGCGATGATAATATCCTAAAAATAGATGGCGATGGATCGGATCATTTAAACCTCAGAGGCTTCAATAGGACTCCTGTTTTAAACCATGACGACAACGACGGATACGACAGATATCAAAGTATCGACGCTCACGGTAATACTACCTATATCGACATCAAGCATGAGGTCACGGTAGATTTTCAATGATTTAAAGGTAGTGTAGATGTGGGTATTGTAGGCGCGGAGATGGTGTAAGCTTATCTCCTGCTAGCTTTGCTGAGGGAGGTCATATTTGTAATATAAATGCTCATATGGCAAGCAGAAATGTTGCAACTTCAGTAGGGACCGCATCATCTAGCGAGAATGCCTTTGGTGTAAGTGGAGGAAGTGGTGCTGGCATTGTAGCAACAGTGCCTACTTTGCCACAAGGAAGTATAAAAATTCCTCTATCAGCTTATATAAATAACGATATAAATGGCGGTTTTGTTTCTCATATGCGAAGCCTAGTAAATGATATGCCTAATGCCAGATCTACATTAAATGGATATAGTTTGGTTAGATGGTATGATGGCAGGGATTATTTTGTCCCTAATGCTGGAGTAAATAAATTTACCTTCCAAGACGGTTGGTTTAAAAGTAATAACGGCCTACTAGCTATAGAACAAGATAATACCAAAGACTTAGTACTAACTAATTCCCAAACCTTACTGGCAACATAGCTAAGATATTAAATCCTTCAAGTGATCTTAGTGTATTTGGCGGAGATAATAAAGGCAAGATTATTCCGGATTACACCGATATAGATACTAAAATTTATAGTAGTGAAAAGGCAAATAAGCTCAATATAACCTATAGAGTAGCAGGCAGTGATGACTCTCTTGAAAGAGATCCATCAACTAGAGAATATATAAGTGCTAAATCTTATATAGGAACCAGCTCAAATGCAGATGAATTAAATATAGCTCGTGGAGTAATGATAAGCAATACTATGATAAGTACTGGGGCTGGCAGGATTGCGTAAATTTTAAAGGAACCAGTACACCTGAAGGTGGGGTTAAATTTAAGAGATCTATCTTAATGACTGGTGCTGATGGTGATGAGATAAATATCGAAAATACTTATCTTGATGGAGCTGGATCAAGAGGTTGCGAAATAAAAACTGGCGATGGAGACGATATCATAAAAGCTAAAACATTAGTAATGAGCAGCGGCTCTACAATAAGTGGCGATAATGGAGATGATACCATTACCGTAGGTAAATCATACATTGGCTCAAACTCTACAATATCAGGCGGAGCTGGTAATGATGAAATTTTTATAAAAGATGGAACTAGAATTGATGGGCGATCTTCTATACTAGGCGATGGAGATGAAAATGCTGAAAATGGTCCTAAAGATATTATAAATATTAAGGGCGGAAAAATCATAACTAGTAGTGTTATATCAGGAAATGGTAATGATGAAATAACCATAAATGGTAATACCATAATGGAAACTGTGTATGTAGATAGTGGAAATGGTAAAGACAAAATAACCATAGGTGGCAATGCTAATATAGACGGCGGAGATTATAGAGCCGGAAACGGAGAAGATGAAATAACAATAACTGACGATGCTAAAATAGAATGGCTAAATTTTAGCAGAGGTGAGAATAGCGATACTATAAATATCAATGGCAATGCCAAAGTCCAAGGTGGCTTCATCGGTGCAGGTGCTGGAGCTAATGATCAAATAAACATAAGTGGTAATGCCGAAGTAAGCAGTGCGTTTTTAAAACTAGGTGCTTCTTCGTATAACAGCGGTAAAACGACTGATAAAACTACCCTAAATGTGACTGGAGACGCTGTGATAGATGGCGTAACTATCTTGTCTGGTGAGTCTTTGGGCAAGCAAGTTATGAATTTCCACCAAAATGGTGAAGCTAAACTTAGACAAATTGCTGGCAGTAATAATAAAGATGTTATGGATATTGCCGGAAATTTTACCGTTAGCAACAAGATAACAGGTAATGGCGCGGAGATGACGAGATACATATAAATTTTAACTGGCACAAGAATTTATACTGGTAACGGTAATGATACGGTGAATGTAAGAGGTGGTACATTTAGCAAAACAAAGATCGAACTAGAGAAGGATAAAAACATGAAGTAAAAATAAGAGTCTGGCACAGTGTTTGGAGACCAAGATGCAAGTCTTAATACCCTTAATAAGCCTAAAACGTATAATAGGATCAAATCATAGGGATGATTATAGTTCAGAAGATACCATAAACGTTAAAGGCTGGTACTACTGTCAAAAACGCCGAAATACAAACTTACGAAGTAGAAGATACTTTAAATATAAATGGTAAGGTTATAAATTCGAACATAAAAGTGGCTCAGGCAATGACACCGTTGATGGCGGAGCCGGTAACGATACGCTAAAGGTCACCGACGGCAGTATGGATTTTGGCAGGGTTAAAAATTTTGAAAAACTAGATCTAGCTAACGGCGAACGAACCGAAATAGCGTCTAGAGCTTTAGAATGACCGATAGTAGAAATAACCAACTATAGACGGCGATGGAAACGATAAGGTAGATATAGATAGCAACTTTACTTTAAAAGGTGATGCAAAATATGGTGAAGTAACTTACCATAAGTATGAGGCTACTTATATCGACGTTGATGGAAGTAACACCGTAACCTTAGAAGTAGTACATGAGATTTAAAATTTCAACCAAAACGTTTTAACCTCAAAGGAAATTCCTTTGAGATATTCTTTCCTATCATTAAATTTTTTCATATATTGTTTATCTTTTTAATCTATATAAAATGACCTATTTGTATATTTTTATATAAATTTTTCTGCAACAAAATATAAGATTATTTTAAACTGAAATGATTAAGCAAATTTACAAATATCAAATAAATAGTTTTTATGGATTATGACTAAATAAAAATCTGAGCACTCTATCATTAGTCAATATTTCACCTAGCCAGTAACCTCCTTTTATCCTCAATGTTTAAACTTATAAAATCGATGCCGAAAAGTTTTTAAATTTTAACCATTTAGAATTTGACCCATCGCGCCGAATTTATATCCTAAGAGACAGTTTAAAAGCAAGGTTTGATATGCCGCTGCAAAAGCATGATCTGGATGATGAGAGGTAAAGACTTTTGATTAGGCTTAAATGAAAGACATCAAGGTGTGACGTAGGCTCGTCCATGACGAGAATTTTAGACAGTAGTACGAGCGAGCTATAAGTGCTAGTTGCATTATGCCACCGCTTAGCTCATCTACGTTTAAATTTAATTACTCACTAACGGACTGTTATCTGTACAGCTTCCTCGGTCATCTCCCTATCCTCCGCGCTCGACCTTGAGACATACCGACGTTCGCGTTTACGCCCATTAAAATCAGATCCTTTAAATTAAAGCTATCGCTTTGGAGCACGCATCATACGAGCTTGGTGCGCTCTTGACTATCAAGAAGGGGTATGATCGCGGCCATCAATCAAGATTTGACCATCTTTTGCTTTTAAAATCTCCAAAATAACCTTTAAAACGTAAATTTGCCTATGCCGTTTGGATCCAAAATCACAAGCGTTTCACCACTATTTAGGTTAAGGCTCAAATTTTGTAAAATTTGTAAGAAAAGCTTAAATTTTCTATGCTTAAGACCATCTTTTGCCATTTTTAACTATAACGAAGCCGAACATGGGAGCTCCTATAAGTGTAATTAGGATACTTAGTAGAATTTCAGCCGAGTTAACACTTCTAGTCGCGATGTCGGTTAGCATCAAAATATCCCACCTAAAATCGGAGTTTATATTTTGGTGCTCTTACCATCATCTCTATTTATACTAAAGCAAAGCACATTGCAGGGTTTGAGCTATGCTGGCTTTGTCATCTTAATCTATGGCTTCATCTAGACTATTAGATAAAATTTTAGCATGCCATTCAAAGTCTCATTACTTTTATTAAGTAAATATAGTACAATTTTTTTTAAATTTTTACAAAATGCTTTCTATAAATTTACTCTTTTTCTTATTGTTAATTTTTCTATTATTAAAAGATTGGATAGCAAATATTTTAAATTTTTTATAAAGTTTTCTTTTTTACGCGGCGCTAGGGACATTGTGATTTAGTATAGCTACGACATTATCTCCGGCTTGTTTTAAAATTTGAGCTGGAGACTTTTTTAGCTCGCTTATGCTAGCTGTAAAATTTGCTTGTATAGTTTGCATTTTTATCCTTTATTTAATACTTAAAATAATACTAAAAATTATAAAAATAACCTAAAAGCTCTAATATCGTAACTATACTAACTGTATTTTATCTACCTTCAGGATCTAGTCCATTTAGGATGTAGCTAACCTCTTTGTCGCTTAGATCATAATGTAAAAATTCTTTATAAAATTTCTTTGTCTCAGCTTCGATATTCACATCTTTAAAAAGCTCAGGATGCAAGGTCTTTGCCGTCCATAAAATTTGTAAAGCCCCCTCAGCACCGTATCTATCCCAGCTAAAGACGCCAGCTGGATTTACATAGACTTTTTTGTTTTTGACAGCGTTTGTGCCGGTATAGACTTGATCTTCATATAGTTTTTTTAAAATTTCTGGCGCTTTGGCTCTGCCTATGATGATGACATCAGGGTTCATATTTGGTATCTCTTCGGCATTGATTTCAAGCATATTTCCAGCTTTTGAAACCGCATTTTGGCCACCTGCGACCCTTATCCACTCATCTATGATCGTATTTGTGCCATCGACCTTAAGTAAGTTCTTGCCATCGGCTATATGAAGCACTTTTGGTCTATCTGATGCAGTGATCTTATCTGTTTTACTTAGCACTCTTTTGAGGTTGCCGTCAAAATACTCATTAAATTTCTGAGCGATTTTCGGTGCGTCGCCACCTATGACTTCAGC